>Ga0187777_10000530_pt1 | contig 25886 bp, 26 predicted proteins | sample 1015_Q2_SP5_10_M_FD_132416 | JGI IMG/M metagenome (GOLD analysis project Ga0187777, IMG submission 132416) | Tropical peat soil microbial communities from peatlands in Department of Meta, Colombia - 1015_Q2_SP5_10_MG | ecosystem: Environmental > Terrestrial > Soil > Wetlands > Peat | place... | reverse complement strand
TGCTGGCCGAAGACGTGCCCGCGACTGCCGGTCTGGTGCGACCCATCCAGGTTATTTGTCCAGAGGGAACGATCGTGAACGCACGTCCTCCGGCGGCGGTGGCAGGCGGAAACGTGGAAACTTCACAGCGGATAGTCGACGTGCTTTTGAAGGCCTTGTCCCAAGCCTTTCCTGAGCGGATCCCGGCTGCAGCTTCGGGCACGATGAATAATTTGACGATTGGCGGAATCGATCCCCGAACGATCCAGCCCTTCGCATACTATGAGACGATTGCAGGAGGCATGGGTGCCCGTCCCACAAAGGCCGGCGTTTCCGGAGTGCATACTCACATGACCAACTCGCTGAATACTCCCGCGGAGGCGTTGGAGTATGCCTATCCTCTGCGAGTTCGTAGATACTCATTGCGGCGAAACAGCGGAGGACAAGGGCGCTATTGTGGTGGAGACGGAATTGTTCGGGAATTGGAGGTCCTGGTCGATTCGGAATGTACTCTGCTCTCCGAACGGCGCAGACGTCCACCATACGGCTTGAACGGTGGTGGAGATGGCGCTCCCGGCAAGGCTGCAGTTATCCGCAAAGACGGTTCATCCCATTCTTTGCCAGGTAAATTCAATATCAGGCTGCAACAATGTGATCGAATTCGAATTGAAACCCCAGGCGGAGGCGCATGGGGAAAAGCGTAACGGAGTACAAACGATGAGTGATCTCGGTTCTCACTATCTTGATGAAGTTCAGCGCCAGCTCCGAGGCTACAAGCGGCTTGGTGAAGGAGCTATGTCGCAGCTAAAGGACGAGGAATTGTTCATGACGCTCGATCCTGAATCTAATTCCGTCGCGATTCTGGTCAAACATCTGGCCGGGAACATGCGGTCCCGTTTTACCGATTTCCTGACGAGCGATGGCGAAAAACCGAATCGCAATCGCGATCAGGAATTCGAAATTACCACAGACACCACGCGGACAGATGTCCTGCACTGGTGGGAAGAAGGCTGGGAGCGCGTATTCTCTGCGGTTGCTGGACTCAAACCCGAAGATCTCCTGCGTACGGTCACAATTCGAAGTGAGCCGCACACCGTGCTGCAAGCGATTAATCGGCAGTTGGCCCATTATTCAGCGCATGTCGCGCAAATGATTTTCCTCGCGAAACATTTGCGCTCCAGCGAATGGAAAAGTCTCAGCGTTCCCCGCGGAAAATCGAAAGACTTCACTGCTACGGCGCAGAAATATGACAAAGGCGTGCATCGCGAGGAGCAAAAGAAATCATCCGCCTGATTTCGGGCTAATTCAGCAACCGTACCAGCGGTGTTAGAATCGAAAGTTTTCCGTCCGATGTGAATCTTTCAGGTGCCTGATGCCGGAAAAAATGCTTGCTGTAGTGAAGCCGAAAGCCGCTCCCGGAACGGAGATTCGCGAGGTCAAAGTTCCGGCATTCGGACGCACTGACGTTCTGGTGAAGGTCAAAGTTGCATCGATCTGTGGCACTGATCTTCATATCTACGAATGGGACAAATGGGCGCAGAAGCGCATTCATCCTCCCTTGATCCCTGGTCACGAATTCTGCGGCGAGGTTGTGGCTTATGGCGATGAAGTCACAAGCGTCAAAGAAGGCGATTTCGTCTCCGCAGAGATGCATGTTGCCTGCGGCAAATGTTTACAGTGCCGGACCGGCGAAGCCCATATTTGCCAGAACGTAAAGATCATTGGCGTCGATGCCGATGGCGCTTTCGCGGAATACGTCGTCATTCCGGAATCGAATATTTGGAAACTCGATCCGGCTATTCCGCAAGAATATGCTTCCATCCTGGATCCCCTGGGAAATGCCGTTCATACTGTGCTGGCCGGCGAAATTGCCGCTAAAACTGTCGCAATCACCGGATGCGGTCCGATTGGGCTATTTTCCATTGCGGTCGCACGCGCGGTCGGAGCAGCCCAGGTTTTCGCGATCGAGGTGAATGAGCACCGGCGGCACGTCGCGAAACAAATGAAAGCTGACCTTGTTCTCGATCCTTCAAAGGAAGATGTCGTTTCCATCCTTATGGAGCGCACGGACGGGTTGGGTGTCGATGTCGTGCTGGAAATGGCGGGTCATCCAAGTGCGATCCGCACGGCATTCGACATCGTTCGCCGGGGCGGGCGCATCTCGCTCCTCGGCCTCACATCGAAGCCAATCGCGCTTAACTTTTCAGAAGACATAATTTTCAAAGGCATCACAATTCAGGGAATCAACGGGCGACGAATGTATCAGACCTGGTATCAGATGACGGCCCTGCTCAAGAATGGCAAGCTTGATCTCCATCCGGTCATCACGGACCGGATTGCAATGAAGGATTTCGCGAACGGTATGGAACGACTGAAAACCGGCGAATCGAGCAAAATTCTGGTCTACCCGAACGGAACGGCAAACTAATCCACCACTCTTTTCTACGCACCTGCGGGCATTTTCACGATTTTCTTCTGGATTGCATAAGTCACTAGTTGTGCCTTGTTGTGGATGTCGAGCTTGCGCATAAGATTGAACTTGTGAGCTTCGACCGTTTTTATGCTGAGACCAAGAATTTCCGCGATTTGCTTGACTGAGTTCCCTTCGGCAATCATCTTCACCACTTCCCGCTCACGTGGGGTCAAAGTTGCCCCACGCGTTTGGCGCCGCCCTTGGGAGCGGGAACGGAAGTCATCGACAAGCTTCCCGAGCACTTGAGGGCTTAAGTATTTGCGGCCCTGGTGAACGTCCCTGACCGCCTGGATTAATTTAGGCGGCGGGGCATCTTTCAAAATGTATCCGAATGCGCCAACCTCCAGGCACTGCAGCAAGTACTCTTCATCTTCGTGCATCGTAAGAAAAATCAGGCGGGTACCAGGGGATTCTTTTTCAATCTGACGCGCCGCCTCGAAACTGGATACGCCAGGCATGCTGATATCCATAAGGACTATGTCCGGCCTGAGCTTGCGCACCTCCTCAATGCCGTGGATGGCATCGCTGGCTTCGCCAACAACCTGAAGATCAGGGTCGCTCTCCAGCACATGCCGGAGGCCCTCGCGAAACAACGTGTGATCGTCGACGATGATGCACCTGATTGCCATCGGTAAATCCAAAGCTGCCAATTCGGCCATGCTCATCTCAACCGGCCTGTCTCATCGTCTGGCGCCTCATAAGAACCTTGCCCACGGGGGCTTGCTTCAACGTTCCCGATGCAACTCCGACAGGGAGCGCGATTCGTAGCCGGGTCCCCCCTGCTTTGCTTCGACTGATACGTACCCTGCCTCCCATTTCCACCTCCGGGTCCAAATCGCCAAACTGCCCGGGAAAGCTGAGGCGAGTTCCTATGCCGGTGTTCTTGCTCAATTCTCGAGCCTCCTTGCGTATCGCCCCTGTCAGTCCGAGTTCCTCCAGAGCTCGCGGCGAGAGGCGCCCAATAATCCTCCGCAGCCCCGCGATCGTGCGATCCAGTAACGCAGTGGCATCCTTGACCCTTTCTTGCCAGTCCCTGTTCTGCGCTTCTGGGGAGAGCATACTTAATTGCAGACGCAAAAGCATGAATGCTTGACCGGTTTCGTCGTGCAATTCTCGACTGATCCGCTTGCGTTCTTCTTCTTGGGCCAGCAGCAGATCACGCGATAACTCAGAATCGTCCCGTACACACAGATTCGCTTGTTTGTTCCGCCTTCTTGTCCAAACTCTTCGGAGGCCTACTCACCCCGTCTCCCCAAAATTAGCTCCGTCGCCAGCTCTGCTGCTATTAAGACAAATAACTCCAGCGATTGGATGTCTACTCTGCTTCGGGGTTGCCCAGCCCATCAGGTACAATCCACAGCGATGCTGCGCTATTTCACCGCCGGAGAGTCTCACGGCGAAGCCATCGTTGGCTTCGTTTCAGGGATTCCTGCGGGGTTAAGAATTGACCAGAGTTTCATTGATCACGAACTCTGGCGTCGGCAGCAGGGTTATGGGCGCGGCGGCCGCATGAAAATCGAGCACGATACGGCACACATTGTTTCTGGAGTGCGGCATGGGTCCACTATCGGCTCGCCGATCACAGTCTTGCTGGAAAACAAAGACTGGAAGAATTGGCAAGAGTCGCTGCCGGTTGAGGAAGGAGATGCCGCGAAGCACAAACGTGTGGCCTCTCCGCGCCCGGGGCACGCGGACTTAGCGGGAGCGTTAAAGTATAACTTTCCTGAAGCACGCTATGTTTTGGAACGCGCCTCCGCCCGCGAATCTGCCGCAAGAGTAGCGGTTGGTGCCTTGGCAAAATTGTTCCTCCAGGAGTTAGGAATCGAAGTCCTCAGCCACGTAACGTGCGTCGGAGCTGTTACGATCCAGCATGAAGTCTCGTGGGAGCAGGTCAGTGCTCAGTGCCGGAAAAAAGAAATTCTTCTCAATTGTGCAGAGCCGCATGCAGAGCAGCAGATGAAAGAAGAAGTCGATAAGGCATTACGCACTGGCGATTCAGTCGGCGGGGTGTTCGAGGTGGTGGCAGCTCACGTTCCCCCTGGGCTGGGTAGCTACGCTCAATGGGATGAGCGGCTCGACGCACGCTTGGCCGCAGCTGTTATGTCGTTACAAGCGGTCAAAGCTGTTGAGATCGGCTCGGGAATCGCCGCCGCATCTTCCCCGGGCTCCGCTGTGCATGATGAAATAGGTTACGAGAAGTCGCGAAGCTTTGCCGGATTTACCCGAACTCACAACCATGCGGGAGGAATTGAGGGCGGCGTTTCGAATGGCGAGGAGATCCGCGTCCGTGGCTACTTAAAGCCAATCTCTACGCTCCGGCGGCCTCTCCAGTCGGTGGACTTCGCGAGCAGAGAGCTAGTGAAAGCGGCTTATGAGCGATCGGATGTATGCGTGGTGCCGGCCGCAGGAGTAGCTGCCGAAGCGATGGTGGCCCTCACGTTGGCCACTTGCGCGCTGGATAAATTCGGCGGCGATTCTATGACCGAGACCATGCGCAATTTCAGAGGCTACTTGGAGCAATTGAAAAGTTTCTAGCTAGTAGCTGCTAGCGACTCGCTACCTCAATGATCTATTCCATCGTAAAGTTTGGGAACCCAGTTCTGGAACGAGCAGCGGAACCTATCACTACCTTTGATGATGACCTGAAGAAACTGGTAGAGGACATGTTTGAGTCGATGTATGAGGCGCGTGGGGTTGGGCTCGCAGCGCCTCAGATTGGCATTTCCAAGCGGCTGGCCGTCATCGATGTCAGTTTCAAAGAGGATCCCAATGCGAAGCTGGTGCTTGTCAATCCAGAAATCATTCATACTGAGGGCAAGCACACCCAACCGGAAGGATGCTTGAGTATCCCGGAATTCCGTGAGCCCGTGAGTCGTGCTCGCAAGGTCACGATCCGCGCACAGGACGTGAATGGAAAGTGGTACGAGAAGTCGGGCGAAGATCTCCTCGCGCGTGCTTTTCTGCATGAAACTGATCACTTGAATGGAAAGCTGTACATCAGCCACATCAGCGCTCTCAAACGTGACCTGATGAAGCGCAAGATACGCAAGCTGATGAAAGCAGGAGAATGGTAGAGAATTGAAACGTGAGCCCGGCACTCAATCTCATCTTCTGCGGCACACCCGCGTTTGCCGTCCCAATCCTGCAGAAGCTGCATGAATCCGGTTTTCACTTAGATTTAGTCGTAACCCAGCCTGACCGTCCGCGCGGCCGCGGAATGGAATTGGCGACTTCGCCGGTCAAGCAGAAAGCCCTCGAACTCAGGATTCCTTTTACGCAACCCCAGAAAATCCGGGACAATAAAGAATTCCGCGGTCAGCTGGGTGCGATCCAGCCGGATGCAATCATCGTAGTCGGGTATGGCCGCATGATTCCCGATTGGATGATTGATCTGCCAAGGCTGGGCAACATCAACTTGCATGCGTCTTTGCTGCCGAAATATCGCGGTGCGGCGCCAATTCAGTGGGCGATCGCTCGCGGTGAGACGGTCACCGGTGTGACCACGATGCGCATCGATGCTGGGCTGGATACAGGCGACATTCTGATGCAAAAAGAGGTTCCCGTCTCGCCTGAAGATACGACTGAAACATTGGGATCACGATTAGCCGCAATCGGAGCGGACCTGATGGTCGAGACCCTGCACGAACTCGCAAGGGGAGCGGTGCAGCCGAGGCCTCAAGATAACACCGAGGCGACGTTCGCCCCGGTTCTAAGAAAAGAAGATGGCCGGATCGATTTCCAGCGCAGCGCTCACGAAATCTGGAACCGATTGCGCGGTTTCCAGCCCTGGCCGGGAGCCTTCACCAGTTTTCGAGGTAAGAATCTGAATGTATGGGATGCAAAGCCGCTTGACAGCATCGCTCCTGCCGTTAGCGAATTGATCGTTGACAACGGCCGTTTGATGGTCGGCTGCGGCCACAGCACCTCGCTCGAACTGCTCGTGTTGCAACCGGAAGGCAAGAAGCGAATTAGCGCCGGTGATTTCCTGCATGGCTATCGTCCTGCGAATGGCGAGCGGCTCGGATGAGTCGAGCAGACCTAACTGGCGAATCCTGATGGCCATTTCTCCTGCCCGTTCCGCTGCTTTCGACATTCTGTTGCAAGTAGATCAGCAAGACGCATTCGTGTCCGAACTGCTCCACTCTCCGGTTTATCAGAAGCTCTCGGCGGCGGATCACAGGCTCACAACCGAACTCGTGATGGGGGTACTTCGATGGCGATCGCGGCTAGACGAGGAAATAGCCGGGAATTCCTCGCTCAAACTTAACAAGATCGATCCGGAAGTCCTAATCGCACTCCGGTTGGCTAGCTATCAATTCACATTCCTCGATCGTATTCCACCCCGAGCGGCAATTCACGAGAGTGTCGAACTAGTAAAGCGAGCAAGAAAGGGCTCGGCAGCTCCATTCGCAAATGCAGTCCTCAGAAAGATGGTCGATTCCCGAGTGGAACAGATAAACGGTGAATCCGTCTCAGCCACACCGGATTTGTCGCGAGGGTTTGCACATCCACAGTGGCTGGTCGAAAGATGGGTGCGGAAATTTGGCCCTGGGATTGCCCGAGAGATTTGCAGTTACGATCAGCAGACCCCGAAGAGCACAATCGCGATCCGTGAGCCTGTGATAATCCGGGAGCTCGAACGGTATGGGATCAAGCTGGCGCCTGGGCACTTCCTGGCATCCGCTTATCGTCTGATTGCAGGCGATCTCGGAAGGCTTCCGGCGGAGCTCCGCAACCAAATCGCGATTCAGGAAGAGGGCTCACAACTGGTCGCGCTGCTTCTTGGGACGGGATACAGAATTCTCGACTGCTGCGCAGCGCCCGGAGGCAAGACTCGTCTGCTTGCGGAGGGAAATCCAGCCGGTCTTGTTGTTGCCACTGAGTTGCACGCACATCGGGCACGTTTGATGAAAGCACTGGTGCCAGCCTCAAATGTGCGCATAATCGCGGCTGATGCGCGAGAGCTCCCGTTTACTACGAGTTTCGATGCAACGCTCGTCGATGTGCCATGCTCGGGCACCGGCACGCTGGCCCGTAACCCGGACATTAAGTGGCGCCTTAAGCCTGAGGATCTTTCCTATCTGCAAGAACGCCAAGTTGGAATTCTGCAATCGGCGATGCAGCACGTGGGCTCTGGCGGAAGGCTTGTGTATTCCACATGCTCGTTGGAAAGAGAAGAAAACGAGGATGTTGTAGCCAAAGTGCTTGGCTCAGATAGGTCGTTCCGGCTCCTCGATTGCCAAGATCGACTGCAGCAGCTTCAAAGTAACGGGGAACTGATCTGGAAGGATCTTGAATCGCTAGCCAGCGGATCTTACTTGCAAACAATTCCTGGTGTTCACCCATGCGATGGCTTCTTCGCCGCAATTGTTGAGAAGATCTAGCAATTTTTTAGCACGGAGGCATAGAAGGAACACAGAAGCCTTCAATGCACTTCCAAATCAACCGTCGCCCCCACGAGCACCTTGCTTCCAGCCGCTGGACTCTGCGAAACGACCATGCTGGTTGGCGTTGCTTGCGATGGCGGAGGAGAAGGCGACGGCGAAGCGCCCGCCAAATCCTGAGGAGCCACCGCAACCGTCACCTTCCCCACTCGTAAGCCGGCATCCTTTATAGCTGCTGACGCCGCGCTCAGTATCTGCCCGGCAAAGCTCGGCATCACGAACGCTTGCTGCTGTGGAGCTTGTGCCGCCAGAAGACTGATTCTAGGCGCAGAGATACTGCTGGCACTGGCAGATGGACTTTGAGCAACTACCTGATCAACCGGAACTCCCAGCATCTGAACTTGCGCCACTGTTCCGACATCCAGTCCTCTCCGAAGAATGTTGATCTCGGCGGCGCGTTCGCTTTCGCCGATCACATTTGGGATGTTTACCCGCTGCGGGCCAAGACTCTCCGCAACGCGAATCTCCCACCCACGCCGCGTCTCTGTCCCCGGGGGCGGAAGTTGTGACAGCACTTCTCCAGCCGGCACCTTGGGGCTGTAGTACTGGCGCTCGACCTCAAATTGGAAGCCATCGAGCTCTGCGATGCGTCGCGCTTCGGCCGGCGTTTTGCCAACAAGATCGGGAACCGCGACCTCCCGTGTGTGAATAGCAAAGCGCATCGCGGTCAAAGCTGACACTAGTGCCACAATCACCAGAATGAGTGCCAACAGAACGACGCGAAAGAAAGCTCTCATGCGATTGGCCGTGCCCTAGTGCATCTCCTCTTCTGCCGGTGCATTGTCCGGCGTATCCACTTTCTGAGCCACAGGATTCGAAGATGACAAGTCCGGAACTGGCTGGAACTGTCCGGGATCTTTTCCCCCGAGCGCAGTCTTGGTGAAGTCCATCCAGATAGGAAGCGCCGCGTGAGCTCCGGTTTCCTTCACCCCCAGGGACTTCTTTTCGTCATAACCGATCCATACACCGGTCGTCATCGAAGGGGAAAAGCCAATGAACCAGGCGTCGGTAAAATCATTGGTCGTGCCGGTTTTCCCGGCCAAGGCATACTTCATACTCGAAGCCGCAACTCCCGTACCGTGCAGAACAACCTCGCGCAGCATTGACGTCATGATTCTGGCCGTTTGCGCGCTGATGACATCTTTCACCTCGGGATAATTCTCTTCCATTACACGACCGTCGTAATCTGTCACCTTGGTTATGTAACGCGGTATCACACGTACACCATCGTTGGGAAAAACACTGAATGCCGAGGTTTGCTCGAAGAGTGTAACTTCCGCCGCTCCCAACGCAACCGGAAGATAGGGCGGCAAATTCGAGGTGATTCCGAATCGACGCGCATAATCGATGACCGTTTTGATTCCCAGGCTGTCCGCAAGCTTTAACGCCGGAATATTGCGCGACTGCGCCAGCGCGCGGCGTAGCGTGATAGTGCCTTCAAACTTTTCGTCGTAGTTGTGCGGAACATAAGGCCCAGACACCGTTTGAAACATGACGGGTGAATCTGCAATCGTATCGTCCGGCTTGGCTCCCTGATCAATGGCGGCTGTGTAGACGTATGGTTTGAAGGATGATCCAACTTGGCGCAAGGCCTGCGTCGCTCGGTTGAATTTGGATTCCTCGAAGTCCCGTCCGCCCACCATGGCCTTAATACCGCCCGTCGCATTGTCCACAGCCATGAGTGCACCCTGCGCACCAGAATCCTGCTCCAGCTGGACACGGGCTTTGCCCTCCGCTGGCAGAGAAAGAATCTTCACATAAATGAGATCGCCGACTTTTAGAATGCTCTGTAGTTTGCTTTGCATCCATGCGGCATCAGCTTGAGACAAACTGGCCGAGTATCTGCCGAATTTAACCGTTGCCATCCCCGGCACAACAGCAGTGACAAGCGCATGTGTGTAGCCGCCTTGCTCGGATTCTTCGTCCCAATCCGGATGTTGGTAGCCGATTAGAGAGAAGCCTTCGGTCAAGACATTTTCGAGACGTCCTTTCCATCCGTGCCGGCGCTCATACGCTGCCAATCCATCGAGCACCGCATGATCAGCGGCTCGCTGCAGATCCAGATCCAAGGTTGTGTAAACACGCAACCCGCTCTGGTGGACTTGGTCGGCGCCATATTTGTTTTCCAAATATCGTCGAATTTCTTCCACGAAATACGGGGCCAAGGAATTGGGATCGCGTTGAATATTCAGCAGAATGGGCTGATTCCGGGCATCATTCGCCTGCGTGGCAGTGATTTTTCCATCCTCGAGCATGGCGTTGATTACCAGATTGCGGCGCTTGAGTGCGCGATCTGGATGGTTGATCGGCGAGTATTGCCCCGGCGCTTTCGGAAGACCTGCCAAAAGCGCGGCTTCATCCAGTGTCAATTGCTTTGCTGGTTTGCCGAAGTAGTATTCCGAGGCCGCTTCGAAGCCGTAAGCCCCATGCCCAAGGAAAATCTGGTTCGCGTATAACGTGAAAATCTGCTCCTTGGTGAAGCGCCGCTCGATCTGGATGGCGAGCAAAGCCTCCTCGACTTTGCGTTGAAATGAGCGGTCGGGAGAAAGAAACAGATTTCGCGCGAGTTGCATGGTGAGTGTCGAAGCTCCCTGTACCTTGCCTCCGGATTCAATATCACGGTAGGCCGCTCCGGCAATTCGCCAGACGTTAATGCCCCAATGGCGGTAGAAGTCTTTGTCTTCAATCGAGATCAGAGCTTCGCGAAGAACGGGAGGAAAATCGTTGTAATTGGCGACGACGCGACGTTGCAGCGCGAAGGAGCCGATCACCTGGCCATGGTCGTCGTAGAGCTCGGTGATGGAACTGGGCCGATAGTGCTCAAGTTGCTCAACCTGGGGCAAATCCGTGGAATAGACGAGAAGCAGGCCACCGGAAGCGCCGACCAACGCAGAGAGCAAGACCAAGAGTCCAAACAGGACGCGGCCCATCACCTTCCGCCCGCCCGTTTCCACGGATGGAAGGTCCTGATAAATCACCTTCATGGGAAATTAGGAAAAGGATAGCAGGTCTGGTGTGAGCTGCCACTCCTTCTGGGTGATGAGAAAAGTTCCTCGCGAGCCAGTGGTGGGCGGTGGGCTGCGCGTAACCCCGAGTCTCGAAAACGCGAGACCTAGGTCGCCCACTGTTCTTACGGATTATTAACTTGGGCGATTCTTCAGAACTTCAATTGCCTTCTGCAATTGCTCATCTTCCTGCGCGGGTGGAGGCTTCTTGGTTTGATCTGCAGGCGCCGCGTTCTCATCGTCATCAGGAACAGGGGCATCCTCATCGGCATCAGCAACTACCAAATTCGGGGTGACGGCCGCATCCTGAATGGCCTTACCGCTCGGACTATAGTATTTCGCAACCGAGAGAATCAGCGCAGAACCATCCGGTATCTCAATCACCTTCTGTACAGATCCCTCGCCGAAAGTTTTGTCACCGACCACATCACCGCGCGCATTTTCCAGGACTGCTGCAGCTACGATCTCCGCTGCACCCGCCGTGCCCTTATTCACCAGAACCACTACTGGCAGGTTTGTAACGTCCTTGGAAGGATCCGCGTTAAAGGCTTCACGCGGAAATTTCTGACCTTGCAAGTAAGTGATCGTGCCGTGATTCAGGAACAGGTTGGCTGTGGCGATGCCCTCCGATTCCTCGCCTTCGGCGCAGTTGCGCAAATCCAGGATCAGCTTCTTTGCGCCATCCTTTTGCAGCGCTTTAATCTTGTTCGCGATCTCCTGCGCCTTACCTTTGGTGAGTGCATCCACCTTAATCTTACCAATGCCGTCTTCCATGATCTTGTCAGATACCGGCGGAATGTTGATCACGTCTCGCGTAATCACAACTTTATCCGGTTGGGCGCGGCGCGCACGCACGACGGACACGGTTACGTTAGAACCCGGCTGGCCAGCTAGAAGATTATGCGCTTCTGCCAATGACATCTCGCGGGTGCTCTTCCCCTCGATTGCTTCAAGAATGTCTGTGTCCTGCAGGCCGGCTTTATCCGCTGGGCCTCCCGGAATGACGGAAACCACGGCCGCATATCCAAAGCGTTTCGAGATGGCCGCGCCGATGTCCGCTCTGCCCTCGTTTTGATGGGCCTTGTATTCCTTGTACTCCTCAGGTGTCAGAAAACTTGAGTCCGCATCCAGCGACTCGAGAAGCCCATGCAGTGCCCCATTGGTGACGGCAGGAATGTTCGGGTCTTCTACATATTCGCTGCGCACCCGCGAGAGCACCTCGCTGTAGACCTGCAGTTGCCGGTAGGCGCCATCGTTGTTGGAAGCACGAACGCCATCCATAGTGCCGACCACCGTGAAGATCAGTACGGCAGCCGAGGGGATCAGAATTGCAGCCTTAAATTTGTTGGACATCGATTGGCTTCTCAGAGGTAAGAGGTCAGTTCATGCAGAACTCGTACCATTATATCTGTTTGATGCGTCAGGCTCACAGGTGGCCTGCAGAAATTCCGGAAAATGGTAACCGTCTCCCAGACGGCTCGTAACTGATTACGTCAGTGAAGGTTAGCTCAGTTCCGTGAGATCCTAATGGCTGTTCTCCCGAACCCTCATCAGCAGACCTTCGCTTTTGCTGGCTTCATGCCTATGCTGCGAATCATTCTTTGTCGCTGTCCTCAATGATCTGAACCTCTGGATTGCCACTCATGTGTGGCGTTCTAAGCATGACTTGGACACGTCGGCTCTAGTCCAATGGCGCAGAGACCGATTTCATCCAGGGTAAGCGAGGCGAGATAGAAATGGTTGAAAGATCTCACCTGTGGGCGTAGTCTCTAGCGCGACACGGAAGGGACGATGGCAAATGCCTTGAGATTGCTTGTTGGCGCGGTATTTCTGGTGGTGGTCTGCGCGGGTGCGCAAGCGCAAGATACGAAAACAGAGATGCGGCATTTTGCCCGAGCCAAAGGTGACACGATTATTCAGGCACATGGGACTGGTCCCTTCAAGGTCAATTGGGTGAACCCGGCGGACGTCATACCGCCGTCCTCTTCCAAGAAGTAAGCACAGTGCGGTTGTATTTGCCCGTCATTTCATTATTTCTTAATGCGCAAACAACTGTACGTGGGAGTAAAATCATTAATCCTTTCGTATCAGCATCGCCCATAGGTCTCAGGCCTGATACATCAAGGTGAGGTCATGCCCGATAGCTTTGACGATTTTCACGAGATCGATTCCTGTTATCGAGCAACTGAGGAACAAAATCGGCGCAAGCTGGTGAAGGACGCCAAGCCTGAATGGCATCAGCTGAAGTGCTTCGTCTCACGGCTTGCACTCGAAGGTAAAGGTTATGACGGCCACAAATTTGAATGGTCGTCATCTTCGTCGCAATCTGATTCTCTCAGATTGAAAAATGTAACCGTAACATTCCTGGATGAGGGTGAGAGAGACGGTATCCTGAGTTGCTCTTTACAGTTTGCTGGGATGGCATTACGCCGGGGTGACATGGCAGCCGCGAATGGATCTCCTCCCATTCCGGTAGAGTGGTTTGTAAGGCCCGTGCTCCTCGACGAGGGTGGTGTCGGGTGGTTCGTTTGCGAACTGGGACAAACATTTTCTTCAAACGAACTCGCGGAGGAAATAGTTAAGGAACTATCCAAGTATTACAAGTTGTACGAAAAAGCTTACAAGCGCTGGCCTGCGGCCTAGGCTGGTTCAATCAGGAACGCGCTTGCTATCCTGTTTTCTGAGGAGAACACGAGCTTGCAAGCGAACCAGCGCGCTGCTCAATTCATCACTTTTATCCTTACTGTCCCTTCCCACCCTGGCCCAGCAGCCCGCTTCTTCCATACCCACCACTGGCTTCCTTGGGCTGGATCGGTATCGGGCATCGCGGATCGCGATCTACACGGATGACTTTGGGCAACTGGCGCGCTATCGCGACGCCGACGCCACGCTCACGACGCCGCCAGCAGGTGAAGACCGCGTCGTATTTCTTGGCGATTCGATTACTGACTACTGGAAGCTATCGGACTATTTTCCTGGCAAGCCTTACATCAACCGCGGTATCGACGGGCAGACTACACCACAGATGCTAGTGCGTTTCCACCAAGATGTGATTAATCTGCGTCCCAAAGTTGTGGTCGTACTGGCGGGAACCAACGACATTGCTGGCGTCAGCGGGCCCACGCGCAACCAGGACATCGAAGATAATTACGCCTCCATGGTCGACCTGGCGCGGGAACACGCCATCCGAATGGTCTTTGCGTCCGTTCTCCCCGTGCACAATTACACGCAGGTTGCAAAGGAGTCTTTTGCGCTGCGTCCGCGAGAGAGAATTCTGGCGCTGAATACGTGGATTAAGGATTACTGCGCCAAAAACCATCTCGTGTATCTCGACTACTTCAGCGCCCTGGTCGATGACCGAGGCATGCTGAAGCGCGAGTTGGCCGAGGATGGGCTGCACCCGAATGATGCGGGATACAAGGTCATGGCGCCCCTGGCGGAAAAAGCAATTCAACGGGCCCAGAAAGCACACCCGGCAAAGGGAGTAAACCCGGACTGAATTTCCGCAGCAACTACTGCAGCTCGAATGGTTGCAAACCAAATCCGTAACACCCACTTGTCGTTCGCGTAGCCAGTGAAGGGCCACAGTTATCAAACTTTGACAGGAGGGGCAGGATGCATCACGTGCGCCAGGAAGGGTTACCTTTTGTTGGGAGTTCGCATGAGTTTATCGGAGCTGAGCAGGGTGACACCAATGTCTCTGTGTTCCTGTTCCATGGGAAACCTGGTTCGGGTCCGGGACCACACCGGCATCCTTATGACGAAATCCAGTTCATCCGTGAAGGCCGAGGAGTGTGGACCGTAAACGGCGAGGCCTTCGAAGGCAGCGCCGGAGATATCTTTGTCATCAAGGCTGGCGAAATCCATAGTTTCAAAGCGGTTGGGGATTCGCCACTAATACAACTGGATGTTCACCTCAGTCCTTGCTTTATCCAAGAAAACCTATGAAGCTAGCGGGCTGAGATCTGCAGCCACTCCTTACAGCGCCGACTACAAGTTTCAGCGCCCTCACCCACCCGATTCCGACGGTAACCCAGTCGTACACTCCCTTCTGGTAACCATTGGTAACCATGCGGTTTTGTCCACCCAGCCGTACAATGGCCCTTGTCCGAAAGACCATCTCCTGATATGCGGCGAAACGCCGATAGGTGATGAGATGGTCGGCGAATTCTCCCAGTCGGAAGGGTTCTCGGGCACGTAACAGGGCTGGAGTCCGCAATCCTATGGCTTTTGGTTTTGGCTTCAACAAACAAAAGGTTCTGAGCGCTGCCGAGAAGTTTGTGCAGCAGGGCAGGTTGCCGAATGCCATCAATGAGTACGAAAAAATCCTGAAAAACGATCCTAAAGACCTCACGGTCATGAATACGATCGGCGACCTCTACGCTCGGGTCGGCAACAATGACAAGGCTGTCGAGTGCTTCAAAAGCGTCGGCGACGCTTATGCGTCCCAGGGTTTCACTGTCAAAGCCATCGCGATGTACAAGAAGCTGGGCAAGCTGAAGTCATCACTGGAAAGCGTGCTTCGCCTAGCTGAGCTGTACACTCAGCAAGGTTTATTTAACGACGCGAGAGCGCAATATTTGCAGGTTGCGGAAGAGTTTCTGCGTGAGGGCCAGCTCGAGCAGGCGGTGCGCATTTTCCAGAAGACCCTCGAGATGGACCCAGAAAATGTGGCTATGCGGACCCGGCTCGCTGAGGTTTACGTCCGGCTAAACAAGAAGACCGAAGCCTGGCAGATTTTCTCAGCAGCCGCAGAATCCTTGCGGGCCAAAGGACAGCTTGACGCTGCAGAAGAAATTCTGCAGCGCATGCTGAAGCTGGATCCGAACAGCAGCTACGCGTTGCTCATGCGTGGGCGTACAGCTTTTGATGCTGGGGACATGCCCGCTGCAATCAGCCATCTGGAGAAGGTTGCCGATTTGGACAGCAATCCAGATGGGCTGCGCACCTTGATGCAGGCTTATTTGCAGTCAGGGCGCATGGCCGATGCAGGTGCACTGGCAACGAAGCTTTTGTCTGTGCACAACGATGTCGGTGCGGCTCTGAGCTACGCTGATGCGCTGGTCTCGGCCGGTAGTTTTGAAGAGGCCCTGCAAGTCTACGAGCAGCATTGTGAGCGGTTGTTAGCAGCGGATTCGGGCAAAGTTCTGCAGACGCTTCACTCGTTGATTGGCCACGTCCGCGACAATCCGGCCGATCTCGAGAAATTGCTGGTCATCCTGCAAAAAGCCGGTGACACCACACACACGAGCGAGATTTACGAGCTCCTGGCACACGCATCGGTGCAATCAGGCGAATTGGAGAAGGCACGCGATTACTACTTAAAACTGACGCAGCTTGAGCCGGAAAATCAGATCCACGCGCGCAATTACCAGCAGGTTCTGGGTAAGCTCGGGAGCACAGCGGGCGCACACCTGATTACTGCTGAGGAAGGGGCTGTGCTGGTCGATGAAATGGAGGCGACCGCACCATTCATCGATCAGCGGTACAGCGATGAGGTCGCACTCGCCATTCGAGCCGCTCTGACCGACGCGGAGCTCTTCATCTCCTACAATATGCCGGCAAAAGCCTTGGCACCGCTGCTCTCGGCCTTGCCGCAGGCGCCTCGCGATCTGAGGATGAATCAAAAGCTTGCTGCTCTGCACACCCGAGCGGGACGATTCACCGAAGCGGCGGTTTGTTGCCGCACGTTGGAAGGGATTTTTCACGAGGCAGGAAACCCAGACGACGCCAGCCGTTATGGTGACCTTGCAACAAAATATGAGGAACGCGCAGGTTCGGCCCCGATGCCAGAAGCCCACGCGCCCGCAATGGCCGCTGTTTCTGCCGAGACTCATGTGCCAGCGGCAGTAGAACCGGGACCTGAAGCAGAAGTGCCGGAATTCCCCACCGTGGTGGCGCACGTCGATGTCGCAGAACCTGTCTCTGGCTCTGGCGAATTCGCCGTTCATACCGAGTCCCCAACACCGACAGAGGAAGAGATCGACATCTCCGCGGAGTGGGAAGGCTCAGTCGCAGATGAACCTGCATTGGCTGAAGCAGTGCCGACAGAACAGGCCGAAGCAGGTGAACCCGAACATGTGGCCAGTGAGGAGGCTGTCGACGAGGCCGTCGAAGAAATCCGGTTCTACTTGGCGAGCGGAATGACAGAGGAAGCCCAGGCCGGCTTCCGAAAACTGAGAAGGATGCAACCCGAAGCTGCGAAGCTGGAAGCGATACGCCAGGAGATTGAAGCCGCGATGGCGAAACCCTCAGCCGCCGAACCGGCAGAAGCGGTATCGGTGGACGAGGTCCCGGAGGCCGAGGTTGAAGTCCCCCAGGCGATCGTCGAGCCCGAGCAGGAGAAAAATCAATTGGGGGCGATGGTTACAGCTATCGAGTCTTCCCTCGGAGAAGAGTTCCTGCCCCAACCCGTCGCGCGAGAGGAAGTTCCCGCACCAGCTGCCGAGTTTCACTCGGAAACGCATGCCGAGTCGGGCAGCACCCTCAACGAGTTTGTCTCGGATCTCGAAGCATCGCTCGGGGACGGTTTCTTGGCCGAAGCTCCGGTTGCAGAGGGTAAACCAGAAACACCCAGTGTCGCCGTTCCACCCCAACCGGCTCCGTCCGTCTCAACTCCGGCCGCCATGGCAGCTTCGGCGGCTCAGTCGAGCGCGAGCGCACCGTCACCCATCGGCACTTCTGGATTCACTTATCAGCCGGCACCGATTCGCCCTGTACCTACGAAACCAGTTCCGGCGGCCGCTGTGGATGCGAGCGCGCAGGTGGATCTAGCCGGCATGTTCGGCGATTTGAAGCAGGAGCTCGAAGAGGATTCGGCCAGCACTGACGAAGATCCAGAGACCCACTACAACCTTGGGGTCGCCTTTCGGGAGATGGGCCTGTTGGATGAAGCCATTGCCGAGCTGCAAAAGGTCTGCCAAGCAGCAGATCGCGGGCAAGCTCTGCCGCAGATCATGCAGACCTACACGTGGCTTGCTCAATGCTTCCTTGATAAGGGAGTTCCAGAAGCTGCCATTCGTTGGTACGAAAAAGCTCTAAAGCTGCCTAACCTTGATCTTGATACGCGCACAGCTCTCCACTACGAGCTCGGCTCTTCCTGCGAGGCTGCAGGAAACAAAGGTGATGCTCTTCATCACTTCATGGAAGTCTACGGTAACAACATCGATTATCGCGATGTAGCCGAGCGCGTGAAGGCTTTGAAGTCGTAAAATGTCCGGATGGGCGTTGCTTTTGTACTGAGCAGGGCTGTCTCTCCTAACACCGAGTGTGCACGAACCTTTTTGGAGAGCATTCGGTGACAGATTCCCCCAAGGGTTCAGGTACACTCGGAGCTGGTGCTTCTTTGCCAGACCCCTCACCGCCCACGGCTTTGCTGCAGACGCCGCCGGACAGCGCGAGGTTGGCTTACTCTGGATTTAACCTTTGGCTTCATCGTCTAACCGTTCTGCTTTTCGTATTTGTGTGCGCAGTGGTTGGCGTGCTATTGGTGATTCTCCCTTGGCGTCCGGAATGGACTGATAATCGCATTCTCCTGACCTATCCGGCATTGCGGAGCTTCCTGACCCTCGGTTTCGTTCGAGGGATTTGCAGCGGGCTCGGGGTACTGGACATCTGGGTTGGATTCTGGGAAGCCGTTCACTACCACGAAGGAAACCAGGGGTGACTTGAATTGATGGAGTCAGCAGCCAGCCAGCTTGTTTCTGGCTGACTCCTGACGACTAACTCCTGACTACGATTTATATACTTGAGCAACCATGAGCGATGGTCACAGCAAGCGAGCGCCTCTGGCTTACGAAAACGAGCAGTTCCTCAACTCTCCAGATGGGCGCATTCTTCGGATTCTTTCTGAGTACATTGAGCCCCTGGCCCGTTTTCGGCGCGAACAGATCCAGGACACGGTTGTATTTTTCGGCTCAGCGAGGTTCCACAGCCGCATGATCACGGAGCAGAATCTGGCGGCCTTGTCGGATTTGCAGCTCTCGGACGATCAGCAAGATCTTCGTAGGAAGCGGGCTTTTGCCGCTGTGAACATGGCGCGTTATTACGAGGAAGCCCGTCGCCTGGCGTTTCTGTTGAGCGAGTGGTCGGTGCAGATTCCAGCGCGTCGTCGCCGCTTTGTTGTGACCACCGGCGGCGGGCCAGGCATCATGGAAGCGGCGAACCTTGGCGCCAAGGAAGCCGGCGCGAAAACCGTCGGCCTCAACATCCATCTTCCCTTCGAGCAGACGCCGAACCCGTACATCACGTCGTCGCTGAATTTCGAGTTCCACTATTTCTTCATGCGCAAATTCTGGTTTGCGTACTTGGCCAAGGCTCTGGTGATTTTTCCCGGCGGATTCGGAACGTTGGACGAACTTTTTGAGATCCTGACATTGGCCCAAACTCAAAAATTGGCAAAGAAAATCCTGGTGGTGATCTATGGCAGCGAATACTGGAATAGCATGATTAATTTTCAAACCATGCTTGACGCTGGGACAATTTCTCCCGAGGACCTCGAACTCTTTAAAATTGTGGACTCGCCCGAGGAAGGCTTCGAGTTTCTGCGTGACGGATTGACCAAGTACCACCTCCAGCCCGAGCCAAAGCACAAGGCGGAGGCCATGCCGGAGATTGCCAAAACCAACCCCTAGGCGCGAACCTTGGCCGGACGTATTGTTGCACTTTGCTGCTCTACTACATCACTGACCGCAAGCAATTTCCCGGCGATGAGATAGCGCGCCGCCGAGCCCTGCTCGCCAAAATCGCTGAGGCCGCCGGGTGTGGAGTTGACTTCATTCAGTTGCGCGAGAAAGATCTCAGCGGTCGAGAGCTGGAGTCGCTAGCTCAGACCGCAGTTCGTATCGTTCGCGACAGCTTATCTCTTGACCGACAAGCACCAAAAACTCGGCTGCTCATCAATTCGCGCGTCGATGTTGTGATCGCATGTGGGGCCGATGGAGTTCACCTTCGTTCCAACGATATTTCTGTCAAAGACGTGCGCCATGTTTGGGGATCCGCGAAGAATTTGCCCGAGACCGTGCCTCTGATGAGTGTCTCGTGTCACACCAAGGCAGAAGTCGCGCGGGCGGCTTCCGAGGGCGCGGATTTCGTTGTCTTCGCGCCGGTGTTCGAAAAGAAGGACATGCCGCAAACTTCACCAGCTGGATTAGAAGTTTTGCAGGAAGCGTGTCGTCAGAACATTCCTGTGTTAGCTCTTGGCGGCGTGAACCTCGAGAATACGCGTTCTTGCATTGAGGCAGGTGCAGCTGGGATCGCAGGAATTCGTCTGTTTCAGGAGCGGAGAATCGCTGAAACGGTGGAATCGTTGCGGGCTATTGATTTCACCAAGCACACAAAATGACGTTAAGGCGAATTCTACGTTGCCATCCTTAACCCGATCCGAAAAAGAAAGCCGCTACTGCATCGCGCCCATGCTGACGAGCCGGTTCTTCTCGAACTCGTCGCCCTTGACCCAGCCAACTTCTTTCATCTGGGCGGCCGCCTCCCATCCCAAGGCAAACCCGAAGCGCGCCATGACGGCATCTCCGGTGAAGTCCATTGACGGATGATATTCATCGCTGGGCTGATGATAGTGTTTTTCGGTGAACTCCTCTGCCTCCTGCTGGCCCCATGCGGCATCGTGTCCTTTGTACTTGACGCCTTCATTGATCGAAAATGCAGGAATGCCGACACGCGCCAGGCTAAAGTGATCCGAGCGATAGTAATGCCCTGCCTCCGGGCGCGAATCGGGTCGAATCTTCAGGCGAAATATCTGGGCCAAAGATTGAATGCTCGGATAAAAGCTGGTCCGCTCTGCTCCTGAAACTTCAACCTCCTCTGGCGAGCCGAGGGACGGAACATCGTCATAGTTGAGATCGAGACTGATCTTGCTTGCGGGAAGAGGCGGATGTTTGCCTAGGTATTCAGAACCGAGCAAACCTTGCTCTTCCGCGGTCACCGACGCGAACAAAATGGAGCGCCGTGGCTTTTGGGGAGCTTCAGAGTAGGCGCGCGCAATCTCGAGCAAAATGCCGCAGCCAGTAGCGTTATCGTTGGCTCCGTTATAAATGTTGTCGCCTGGCATATCCGGCCGAATGCCCAGGTGATCGTAATGGGCCGTGTACATCACGGCCTCGTTCCTCAGATTGCGGTCAGCTCCTGGTGACATCGCGAGAACGTTATTGGATTCAAACGGCCGAATCTTGCTCACCATGTGAGCCCGCAGCTTTGCTGGAAGTGCTACCGGATGAAAGTCGCGTGATTGCGCTTCGTTCATCATTTTGTCGAGGTCCATGCCTGCGCTTTTTGCGAGTTGCTTCGCCACATCGAGTTGAACCCAGGACGCAACTTTCACGGCCGGCGTACCTTCAAGCTTCAGATAAGACTTTTCCCCGGAGTTTGAATTGCGCACCACTTCCCACGGATAGCTGGCCATCTCGGTCTTGTGGATCAGAATCGCGCCAACGGCTCCTTTTCGTGCAGCTTCTTCGTACTTGTACGTCCAGCGCCCGTAATAGGTCAGAGCTTTGCCTTTAAAAAAGCTCGGATCATCGGAAGACGGCTCATTAACCAACATAAGTAAAACCTTGCCGTGCACATCCATTCCCTTATAGTCGTCCCACTTGTACTCTGGAGCTTCGATGCCATACCCGACATACACAATCTCTGCATCGACATCGGATTGTGCCTGCTGGGTTTGATCGTATGCCACATACTCGTCCAGCGGCTTGAGATGCATGGGCTTGCCGTTCGCTGGAACGAAAGAGAATGTGGTTTCCGGTTCCGGCGTAATGCCGACCAGCGGAACCTTCTGCATAAACGTGCCATTATCGCCAGCGGGTTTCAATCCGTAGAGAGCAAATTGAGTGGCAATGTATTCAGCCGCAATATCGCCGCCGCGCTGCCCAGTGCCACGCCCCTCCAGCAGATCATCCGCAAGAAATCGTACGTGCGCCCGGATCCGCTCGGGATCAATCTTCTGCATGGCAGAGATCGCGGTTCCCGAAAGGCGTGCTGGCGGATCAGAAGAACGGGAGGGATCGTGCGACCGTTGAGCTGCAGAGAGAGAAATAAATACTAACGACGATAAAAGCACAATTGCGCCTTGACGCATGTGGCTGAGGCTCCTTACGCCATACATTTCGGGGGAATGCTCTATTCTACGAGAATACTGCAGATCCTTACGGTTACGGCTAGACACAGACCAAAGTACAATTCCAGACTGCGATTTGGGTACCAGCACTCTTTTCCTTACGAAGCCCACGACCGTGGGCTAGTTCTTGGACCCTCAACCCGCCCGGAAATCGGGCACGCTCTCGCCCGCCTTAAAGACAGGAATAGGCTGTTCGCCTGTGCCTTCAGCGGCCTTGGTATTGAGCGCGTCAATGTCTTTCTTCAACCAGCCGACACTTGAAATTTCGATCTCGCCATCCTGGGCGATCCAGAAAATGCTCGGGACATTGGTCAGGCCATACGCATTCGAGACCGGATAGCTTTGCGTGTCCTCCAGTAGCACCGGGAAAGTTACGCCATATTCTTTGATAAATGCTGCAGTGTCTTTTTTTTCATTTTGTGAGATACCCACGACCGTGACGTTACCTTTGCCATATGCTCGATAGATTCGCTCCAGAAATGGAAACGCGAATTGGCACACGGGGCAGGAAACCTTAAAGAACGCCGCGATCACCGGACCACGCGCTAACGCATCCTTCAAAGAGAATCCCTTTCCGTCCATTCCAGGCAATGTGAAATCTGGAGCCAAAGTCCCGGTGCTCAGTGCGGCCATGCTGCGTCCTCCAAACAGCCTTCGAAGCCAAGTCATTCACTTCCATTCTAGATGACCTTGGCTTCTTGAAGGATCTTTCGCGCCAACCCAGTTAAGGGCAAACCACGTACTCGCGACCTGGTCATCCATCTGCCCACAGTTCCCGGCGGTGCTGCGCCGAGCACGACATTGACAGCATAATTCGTCACCGTGATCGAATGTCTGAGCGTAAAGCTGATCCGGGCTGAACCATTCGACAATGGGATTTCTGGTAATTCCCACATTCCGGGCATTAGCGCACAGGATTTCTCTCGCTGAACCAGAAACACACATCCGTTACGGCAATTAAGGGCGTAACAGATCTCCCGCATGCGTTGACGCTTGGGTTTCTGAACACATGGTAATTCGCCGTGGGTAACGCACAGTTCCGATACTGGGCACATCAGACAGCGTGGCTGGCGTGGCACACAAACCGTTGCACCCAATTCCATCATGGCCTGGTTAAAGTCACCTGGCCGGTTCCGGTCGAGGAGATATCCTGCAGCCTGCCACAGCTCACCATTGCGCAGAGGCTTTCCGGAGACCCGCTGCAGAACGCGCTCTACATTCCCATCAACAGCGGCAACCGGTTCGCCGAACGCAATGCTGGCGATCGCCGCAGACGTGTAAGTGCCAATCCCGGGAAGCTCCTGCAATTCTTCAGCGGTTTTCGGGAATTCTCCAGCTCGCTGATAGACGATTCGGTGGGCAGCCTCATGCAACATGCGCGCCCGTCGGTAATAGCCTAGGCCGCTCCACGCACTGAGTACTGACGCCTGTCGCGCTGCCGCTAATTTCTCAAGGGTGGGGAACCGGGCAATGAAATTTCTGTAATGCTCAATCACCGCTGCCACACGGGTTTGCTGCAGCATGATTTCTGAGACCCAAATGCGGTAGGCATCCGGCTTCTGCCGCCACGGCAGATCACGTTTGTTCTGGTCGAACCACAGCAGCAGCTTGAGACGAAAGCGCCTTGCCTGGATGGACTGGCCAGAAGGCCACTGGGGAATCATGGCGTAAAGTGTGCGGTCTTCGGGTATTTGCGCGCTGGGCAACCTTAACGCATTCTATGACCACCAAATTACCACGTGTGTGTTGATCAGGAATGGTGCTGCGTGACGCCCAAGCGCTTCCACGACCCTCCCTGGTTATGAGATAGATCTTGTTCCTGTTGACCGTGCCCATGGGAGCACGAAATAATGAGTGAGCCTGGCATCCGCAATTCACGAGTGGCTGATTTCGCCCTCACAAGGAGTCGATATGAACGACTTCAACCGCAAGGTGGAAGAGGCATCTGTCCGCTTGGGCAAGACGGTGGGCGAGGTGGCCAATACGTTAGAGAAAGAATCTGCGGAACTGATCAACTATTTGAACAGCGAAGTTGTGCCCGCAGTGCGCCAGAACTCAACCAAAGCTCTGCGGATTGCCGCCGAGAAACTCACTCGGCTCGCCAATTACATGGATTCACAACGCAAATAGGCGCGCACCACGTCACCCTTGCTGCTCTGCTTTTCGTGTGTACTTTGGCCTGGGCCGGGTGCGCTCACAAACAAACCAAACTTAGCTTTCCTCCTCCTCCCGGTGTCGATCAACCAGACACCACGGCTGAGAATTCCGAATCTGCTACAGCCCAGCCGGCGCACCCTGAAGAAACCGCCAGCCCGAATCACGAAAAACCTTTGCTTGTGGAAACCGGCCTGGCCAGCTGGTACGGCGCTCCATATCACAACCGTCGAAGCTCGAATGGTGAGATCTATGACATGCATGCGATGACAGCCGCCCATCGTACCTTGCCCATGGGTTCGACTGTGCGAGTCACAAATGTCAAGACAGGTCATTCAGCGATCGTTCGCATTACCGATCGAGGACCGTTTATCCACGGCAGAATCCTGGATCTTTCTGAGGCAGCGGCAAAAAAGGTGGATATTTGGTCTGCCGGTGTGGCCACGGTCCGCATGGAAGTCTTGCGCACGCCGCTTCCCATCAACAGCGCAGGACGCTGGGCGGTGCAAATTGGCGCGTTCGAAAGGCAAGATAGTGCGGACAAGCTTGCCGACCATTTAACCCGTCGGTATCAAACCGCGAAGATTCATTGCTTCAGCAGTCCGGTTGGCGATTGGTGGGTGCGTGTGCGGGTTAAAGATGACGATCGTCAGCGTGCAGAAATGGTTGCGCACGAGACCCATACTCCAGAAGGCGACATCTTTCTGGTCAGGCTCGATTAACCACTCCGCCGAGTCCCAAGCGGCCGTCAACGGCTCGGTTGGCACCAGAGGGGTCAGATTACTTTTTTCCCCCGGAATGCAGTATAGTAATTTCGCTTCCCCCTACGCTATAGCTCGACCGGGCCCCGGCAACTTCAATAAAATCTAAAAAGGTCGATGTCATGAGTGATTGCCTTTTTTGTCGCATTATTGCGGGGGAGATTCCATCAAACAAAGTGTATGAAGACGAGTACACCTTTGCTTTTGAGGACATCAATCCGCAAGCACCAACCCATATTTTGGTCGTTCCCAAGAAGCACGTAGCGGGATTGAAAGAAGCTGGCGGCGAGGATGCAGAATTAGTCGGTCGTTGCCATCTTACGGCGGCCAAGATTGCACGTGATCGCAGCATCGAGGATGGATACCGAACCGTCCTGAACGTGGGGCCGCGCGCAGGACAATCTGTGTTTCACTTGCACGTCCACCTGGTCGGGGGGCGAAGGCTGGGCTGGCCGCCAGGCTAGTTGACCGGAATATCGTTGAATCCGCGACTCACTGCACTAACGGCTGCTGATCTTCGGAAGCCCCGTGACGGCGCAAGAGTTGCGGTAAATTTTGAGAAAAGGCAGAGCGCGGCAGCACCATATCGCAGCCCACTTCATGTGCTTTCTGTTTCAGGTCGCCTTGCACATGCGAGAGAAAGCCAATAATCGAAGTTGACTTCTTCAGCTTGCTCTTGAGCTTTGGAATCAGGGACAACGGCTTCGCATTGGCGTTGTTCAAATCAAAAATAATAAGCGAGGGGGCTCCATCCCCGTTCTGCTGCAGGCGATCGCTCAGGTCCTTGTCGTTCTTGACGAATTCGACTTTGACATTAAGCTTGCGAGCGGTTTCCTGGATCTTCGCCTGAAAGAACAGATCATCGACAAAGGCGAAGATGCGTGAGGTGTCATCTTCGCGTTGGGGCAGAGGTTCTGGTTCTGCCGGCGAATAGGA
>Ga0187777_10000529_pt1 | contig 25895 bp, 20 predicted proteins | sample 1015_Q2_SP5_10_M_FD_132416 | JGI IMG/M metagenome (GOLD analysis project Ga0187777, IMG submission 132416) | Tropical peat soil microbial communities from peatlands in Department of Meta, Colombia - 1015_Q2_SP5_10_MG | ecosystem: Environmental > Terrestrial > Soil > Wetlands > Peat | place... | reverse complement strand
GGAGGGCAGCGAGGCTGCCAGCGCGGCATCGTACGAAGAGGGCCAGGAGTATCCCGGCGAGCCTTCCGAGGCGGTGCTGGCCGGGACCGGCGACGATATCTCCATGGAAGAGGTCATGGGGGTGAAGCCGTCGCGCAAGAGTCCGGCATCGGAGACGGGCGAAAAGCCGGCCGAGCCGCAGACACAGGGGGTTTAGCTCCGGGCGGGTGCAGCTTCCGGCTGCATCCTGTGTGCATCTAATACTTCAGGAGACCTGAAGTAGCAACCAGGGAACAACCGGCCCGTGCTCCGGCGCGGGTCTTGGTTTGTTAGGGGAATTTTCGAAAATGGGTACCGCGACTATGAACATCTCGGCCGGGCAGGTGAAAGAGCTCCGCGAAAAGACCGGCGCTCCCATGATGGATTGCAAGCAGGCGCTGACAGAGGCCAAGGGCAACATCGAAGACGCCATCGTTTATCTGCGCAAGAAGGGGATCGCCACCGCGGCCAAGAAAGCCAGCCGCGTCACCAGCGAAGGCTCGGTGGCCAGCTACATCCATGCCGGCGGCAAGATCGGCGTGCTGCTCGAGGTGAACTGCGAGAGCGATTTCGTGGCCCGCACCGAAGACTTCCAGGCGCTGGTGCACGATATTTCCATGCACATCGCGGCCAGCGACCCCAAGTTCATCCGCAAGGAAGATGTGACGCCCGAGGCTTACGAGCGCGAGAGAGAGATCTACCGCGCGCAGGCGGCAGCCACCGGCAAGCCGGCCAACGTGGTGGAAAAGATCGTGGAAGGCAAGATGTCGAAGTTCTACGAAGAGGTCTGCCTGCTGGAGCAGCCGTTCATCAAAGAGCAGACCATCAGCGTGGGCCAGCTCATCGCCAGCCGCGTCGGCAAGCTGGGCGAGAACATCAGCGTGCGCCGCTTCGCCCGCTTCAAGGTGGGCGAGGCCGGCGAGACCTTTGCCGTCACCAGGCCGCAGGCAGCGGAAGAGAAGTAGGGTTGCAGCCCATCTTCAAACGCGTTCTGCTCAAACTTTCCGGCGAGGCCCTCGCCGGAAAGCAGCATTTCGGGGTTGAGACCAGCCGCATCCACCAGATCGCTGAAGAGATCAAAGAAGTGCAGGCGCTGGGCGTGGAGATCGCCATCGTGGTGGGCGGCGGCAATTTCTTTCGCGGCGTGGCCGAGCAGGCGCGCGATATGGACCGCGTCTCCGCTGACCACATGGGCATGCTCGCGACTGTCATCAACGCTCTCGCTTTGCAGGACGCGCTGGAAAAGCAGGGCGTAGACACACGCGTCATGTCGGCCATCGAGATGAACCAGGTAGCCGAGCCCTTCATCCGCCGCCGCGCCATCCGCCACCTGGAAAAAGGACGCGCCGTCATCTTCGCCGCCGGGACCGGCAGCCCGTACTTTTCCACCGATACCGCCGCCTCACTGCGCGCCATGGAGATCAAGGCCGATGCCATCCTCAAGGCCACGCAGGTGGATGGTATCTACGATGCCGACCCGCGCCTGGTGAAAGACGCCACCATGTTCGACAAGATCACCTATCTCGAATTCCTCAAACGCGGCCTCAAGGTGATGGATTCCACCGCCATCAGCCTCTGCCGCGACAACAACCTGCCGGTCGCCATCTTCAACCTCAACGTGCGCGGCAACATCCGGCGCGTGGTCACTGGCGAAAGAGTCGGCTCGCTGGTGGGGGCGTAAAGGTCCCTCGACTCCGCGTCGCTCCGCTCGGGATGACAAGTGCTGTTGGTTTTTAGCAGGCGGTTATTGCCTTCCAGCCTGTACACTGAGAACCACTGTGTCCGAACCTGAGGAGGAAAAACGTCTCGGCAAGCGCGTGCCCATCCAGCTGGTGGTCTCCGGGCGCTCGCGCGACGGCCAGAGCTTCGAGGAGATCGGCCAGACGCGCGATATCAGCGCCGGCGGCGTCTATTTCTTCACCAAAGCCGATGTCGCGCCCGACTCCGAGATCGAGCTGCTCATGCCCCTGCCGCCCCCGCTCGCCGACCAGCGCCAGGCCTGGGTGCTCTGCCGGGGCGAGGTCGCCCGCGTCGAGCCCTGGCCCGACGGCCGCAACGGTGTCGGAGTCTTCATCCGCACCTATGAGATGGTGCCGGATGCGTAAAGTCACTTCTTATCCAGCGACACCAGCCTCACCTCGAACTTCATCCTCAGCTTATCCGGCCCTCGCATCACCACCAGCTCGCGGCGCTCGCCCGCCTGGCTCAGCTTCTCGCGCAGCTCGCTCAGCGTGAACTCTGAGGCGGCTGCGCCATCCATCGCCGCCACCACATCGCCCTTCTTGAAGCCATCGGCCTCAGCCGGAGAGCCCGGCCGCACCGCCGAGACGCTGTAGGTATGCAGGTCGCTGCCCGTCGCCAGCAGCGAAAGCCCGTAGCTCTGGCGCTCGGGAAAAGGTTTGCTTGCCTCAGCCGTGGGCTCGAAGATGGCGCGGTTGTGCGCGTAATCCAGAACCACGTGATAGCGGCGGTAGATGCTCTCACCCACCGTGCCGGAAAAATTCGGGCTGGCGTAGGCGCCAGTGGTGTTCACCGACATGTTGATGGGGATATTCTGCACTACCAGCTTGCCCAGCCTGAGCTCATCCACGTGGCCGCGGACGTTGTTCTGCGCAAAAAACTCCTTCTCCATCCCCGCCGGACGGTTCACGCTGGTGTTGGTCTGCGCCAGCTTCGTCAGGTCGTTGGCTTTGACGAAGGGCGAGGTCAGCGTCATGGTCTCAGCCGCGCCGAAGTCCATCACGAAAAAGGCCGGGATGTCGGGCCTGGTCGGCACCGCAATGCTTCCATGCATGAAAGGGATGCCGCCATCGAAGCTGATGGGCACGATGGACCCGCTGCCGGAATATTTCCAGGCGCGCGGATCGTGCAGCGTGATGAGTTTTTTCTCGTAGTCGATCTCCACGATGAAGCGGCTGATGAAGTCGTATCCCAGGATGCCGCCGAACTTCATGCCCAGCGCCCGCTCCAGGCCGCTCTGGTCGAGCACGGCCACGTGCTGGTTGCGCAATTCAACGCCGGGCAGAGTGAAGGTCGCGCCTGCGGCGTAATCATACTCAGCGGCGTTGCCGCCGCCCGTGCTCGCCGATTTGGCGTAGGTCTTCAGCCCGAAATCCGCCATGCGCGTGCTGTTGATCACCTCCTGGTCGGCGCCGGTATCGAAGATGAACCACATGGGCTCGCGGCCATTTACAGAGACTTTGAAGATGATGTGCGAGCTCTCGAAGTTGAAAGGGATGGGTGGCGCATCGGGTGCCAGGCGCGTGTCCGAAGGCCCAGCTTTGGGCACCGCGAAGCTCGCGCCCTTGTCGCCGGCCTCGGTTTTCCTGCTGCTCAGCTGCCACTCGTAGGCGGGCCGGTCGGTCTCTGTGATCTGGCCGCGGTGCGGCGCCAGGATCCCTCCCGCTTCGCGCCACTCGCTGTACGTGCTGGTGATCTCGCCGTCTTCGTTGTTCGGCTGCACCGATTTCAGCGGTAGCCAGCTTTGCGCATCCACATACCAGGTGATGGCCACGCCCCCGCTCGGCGTGAACTTCAGCGCGTAAGTCTTCTTGTCGTCGCTCAGACTGGCCGTCGCCTGCATCTGCGGCTCCGGCCCGAACGCCAGCACCTGTTTCTCAAAGGCGGCGGTGTGCTGCCGCGCCAGCTCCTGTCCCTGCAGTGGGCGCAGGAATCCGTTCCAGTCGCGACGGATGGCGATGCGGCTGTTGACCACGATCTCCTGCTCGTCGAACTCGCGCTTCACCGCCGCCCGATACGCGCCCGAAGTGGTCACCCACTCCGCGACATTGCCCGGGATGCCATCCTCCGTCGAGGTGCTTACCAGCGCTGCTGTCCCGGGCTGCACCTTGTCGGCATGCACCGCCTCGCGCCAGTGCGCGATGATCTCAGCAGCGGTTGGGCTGGATGTGGGCGTCTGCGCGACTGCCGCAGACGTGATCAGCGATGAACAGAGCAAAGCTTTAAGAAAATGTGCCATGGCGATTCCTGAGGTTATATTGGCGCTGGGCTCCAGGCATAGCGGCACAATGTATGACCGGATAGTCAAGGCTTGGGCCGTTGCTCGGGGTTGTAGTGGAAGCTGGCTCGCAAAGAAAGGTAAGGCCCTGAAAAAGCTTCAGGCAGAGGATCGAATGGGTTGGATGCTGCAACAGCGGCATAGGCGGCGCGGTCCAGCCTGATGTCACCCGAGCTTACCTCTACTCGGAGATCTTTTACTTGGCCGTTCCTTTGGATCGTGAACTGGATGATTACCACGCCCGCCTTCTTCTGCGGTAGGCGGGCTGCGTCAGGGATGAGCGCATACCAGTTCGTGCGGATAGATTCAATCTCCCGCTCCACGTAGGGCACGTAGTTGAATCCCTCCGTAGCAGAAACTATTTCGAGACCTTGGTCTATTCCGGCTGTTTGCCCGGTCTCTAGGCGGTCCGTCAGCTTCAAGATCAGGAAACCCTGCTTCGTCCTGATTACACCAGTGATCTCGCCCACCTTCATGGCGAGCACCTCGCCCTCGATCGATTTGGCGAGAATGCCTTTCTCGAAGTAGCCCATGTCGCCGCCCACATCTGCCGTCGGTCCGTCAGAGTTCAGCTTCGCTTCTTCTTCAAACCGGAATCCCGCCCGCAGCGATACTAGGATGCCCTCAGCCTTGCCCTGCAGTTGGGCCCACGCCTCAGTACCCTCCTCGACTCCCTTGGTCGAAACCAGAATCTCGCTCAGTCTTACCTCTGGCCCCGAAGCTGTTACCGGGCCTTCGCATTTGGGAGGACAGGTGGACTTCTCTGGTGAAAATGAAGGCACCTCGGTCTTTTGCGCAGCCGGGACAGGGTTGGTTTGCGCGCAGAGCTTAACGCTCAAAGACAACAGCGCCGCGAGAACAAGAAGCAGGACACGGATCACATTAGAACTATACCGGAGCGAGCGCCATCGTCAGTGCAGGGAAGTTGAGCACGATTCTCAGCAATAGGTTTTCGAAAAGCGCGTAAGCCTCTGGTTCGGCCCGGCCGGAACCGGTTTGCACAAAAATGTTCTTGACAACCAGCGAATCTTATGCGAAGCTGCAAGGTAGCTTGAAACTGGCAGGCGCCTTAAGACCTAACCCATTTTGAATCAATATTTTGCCCGTAACCTGCTGATTCCAGAGATTTTGACCGACAGATCCAAGCTAACCCTTAGAATCTAATGGATCGGCTAAGGGAGGGGGGGAGGGGTCTCCCTTTTCTCCTCTAGAACTTCACCATTAGCGCCATGTTCAGCCGGCTTTCATCTTTCCGCAGATCAGGAGTCCAGCCGGGAACCGCTGAGCCCAGCGCGCCGGTGTTGCCGCCCGGCGGAGTGATGCCGCCCGAGCCCGAAAAATATGGCACGTTGGCGTGGCGGTAGTCGTACTCCCAGCGGAAGGTGATGTACTGGCTGGGCATGTAATCGAAGGTCGCCGAGGCGTCCCACGCCTTGAACGGGTCGCCGGGATTCGCCGTGAAATACGGCGTCCCGGAAAATGCCGTCGCACCGTTGATGGGTGGCAGCAGCACCAGGTAGCGGCCGGGATTGTTCATCTGTCCGCCGCCCAGGGTGAATCCGAACAGGTCTTTGTGCAGCCAGAAGCGGTTGTAGAACATGTAGCCGATAAAGCTCTGCTTCGGCCCTTCTTTGGTGTTGCCGAAGCAGCTCACTCCGCCGCCGTGCTCGCACCCCATATCGCCGGTCAGTGAGAAGGCCATCTTGTCGAGCAGGCGCTCGGGATGGTCGTAGTACTTCACCTCGATGCTGTCATCGGTGTGGTAGCGGATGCGTCCCGGTACTCCCAGCGTGTCCGCGCCCAGCGCGTACTGGTTGGCCACGAGTGAGAACCATCCCGTGGGCCGCCACAGGATCTCGCCGCCGTAGCCGGGCCGCTTGTTGAAGCGGCCGTAAGATTGCCAGCCGTTGATGAACCACGGCTCGATCTTCAACTTGTCTGTGGGAAAGATCTGCGCCCGCATGCCGGTGAAAAACCACGGCGTGTTGGAAGAGACATAGGAAGGCTGGTAGGCCCAGTTGTCGAAGTTATAAAAGCTGAACAGTCCGATGTAGGAAAGAAAGATCCCGGCATCCACATTGATGCCGTGCAGAGCGTTCCAGTGGTAACCGCCATAGGCTTCTGATACGTAGCGGTAGGCGTTATCCAGGTTCCACTGGCCGCGCGCCGGGCTGGTATCGTTGCGCGGCTGCGTCTGCGAGTACATGCCGAGCTGGGTCATGAAGCGGGCGTGCACGTTGTCGTAATGAAAATCGCCGCCCAGGCCCAGCTGCGTCACCTGGAATTCGTTGGAGCGGAACACTTCGCTGGAGCCGCCGATGGTGTCATCTTTGGGATGGTTGTAGTCGTAGATGTAAGAGATGTCTGCGCGAATCTCCGGCGTGAAGAATTTTGAGTCGAAGGCAGCCTCTTTGGTCCGCGGGTTGCCGTTGAGCCAGGTGAAATCGGCGAAGGCAAAGGGCGCCGCAGGTTCCGGGTTGGCCGCTTTGGCGGGTTGCGCCTCGCCGGTTTGCGTGGAGGAACTCTGGGCCGTAGCGGGTAAGCTTGCGGGACGAGTGACCAGCGCTTGCTGCGCGCCCACAGCCGCGCCCGCTCCATCATCTGCACCAGCGGGCATTGGAGAAGAGTCCTCACCCTGCTGCCTGGCTTTGAGCTTGCTCTCCAATTGCTGGATGCGAGCGCGCATGGTTTCCAGTTCCTGGAGAATCTGCTCGTCGGCGCTGGCAGTCGTTGCTGTCGGCGCAGTTGAGCTGACGGTCGCATCAGCGGTCTTGGCGACCGCCACGCTCTTTGTGGTTTGCGCGAGCGCCTGCGCCGGGAACAGCAGGCGCAAGGCACAGACCGCTGCAATGGTCATGTGCTTGAAGAGATTTGTCCGGCCCCGGGAAGTCGATGTTTGCATGATTTCACTCCGTTCCGTGAGTGGGATTTTTTAGAGTTGCAGTGGTTTTTGAGAGCTGGTCGAGCGCCAGGTTCAGCTCCAGTACATTGACGCGCGGCTCGCCGAGAAATCCGAGCTGGCGGCGTTGCGTGTGCACCCGGATGAGCGTCACCAACTCCTGCTCGTTCAGGCCACGGACTTTGGCCACGCGTGGCGCCTGGAACTCCGCCGCCGCCGGCGTGATGTCAGGATCGAGGCCGGAACCCGAAGTCGTCACCAGGTCGATCGGCACGGGCTTGCCCGGATTTTCCTGCTGCAGGGTTGCGACATCGCCCTGCACGCGCTGCACCAGTGCCTGGTTCGTGGGTCCGTAGTTCGAGCCGCTGGAATTGGAGGCGTCATAGCCGTTCGCGCCTGCGGCAGAAGGCCGGGGATGAAAATATCCCGCGCTGGTGAAGGGCTGTGCGATCAGCCGCGATCCGATGTATTCGCCGTTGCGCGGAATGAGCGAGCCGTTGGCTTGCTGCGGGCGTATCCACTGCGCCAGGCCAGTGACCGCCAGCGGATACAGCAGGCCGAAGATCGCTGTCGTGACCAGCGTGTAGAGCGTCGAGATGATGAATTGTTTTTTCATGCCAGTCCTGCCAAACGCACCAGCAGATCGATGGCCTTGATGCCGATGAAAGGAATCAGAATGCCGCCCAATCCGTAGATAAGAAGATTGCGGCGCAACAACGACTCAGCGCTCTTGGGCGTGTACTTCACGCCCCGCAAAGCCAGAGGGATCAGCGCGATGATGATGAGCGCGTTGAAGATCACCGCCGAAAGCACCGCCGATTGCGGTGTCGCCAAACGCATGATGTTGAGCGCGTTCAGCACCGGGAACGTTCCCGCGAACATCGCCGGAATGATGGCGAAGTACTTGGCCACGTCGTTGGCGATGGAAAACGTGGTCAGTGAGCCTCGCGTCATCAGCAGCTGCTTGCCGATCTCAACGATCTCGATGAGTTTGGTGGGGTTGGAATCCAGGTCCACCATGTTGCCGGCCTCTTTGGCCGCCTGCGTGCCGGTGTTCATGGCGACGCCGACATCGGCCTGCGCCAGAGCAGGTGCATCGTTGGTGCCGTCGCCGGTCATGGCCACGAGTTTCCCCTCGCCCTGCTCGCGGCGGATCAGGTCCATCTTGTCCTTGGGAGTGGCCTGAGCCAGAAAATCATCCACGCCCGCCTCGCGCGCGATGGCTGCAGCGGTGAGCGGATTGTCGCCGGTGATCATCACCGTGCGGATGCCCATGGCGCGGAGCTGGCTAAAGCGCTCACGTATGCCGCCCTTCACGATGTCTTTGAGGTGGATGACGCCGAGAGCGCGCGAATTCACCGACACCACCAGCGGCGTCCCACCGGTGCGGGCGACACTTTCCACGACTGTTTGCACTTCTCTGGGAAGTGAGCCGTGGTTTTGCTCTAGGTGGCGCGCGATGGCCTCGGCCGCGCCTTTGCGGATGATCTGGCCATCCAGATTCACGCCTGACATCCGCGTCTGCGCGCTGAAAGGAATGAACTCTGCCTTGAGCGAAGAGAGCGGACGGCCGCGCAACCCGTATTTCTCCTTGGCCAGCACCACGATGGAGCGGCCTTCCGGAGTCTCATCCGGCAGCGAAGAGAGCTGCGCCGCGTCGGCCAGCTGGTCGTTGCTCACGCCGGGCGCGGCGATGAACTCGGCCGCCTGGCGGTTGCCCAGCGTGATGGTGCCGGTCTTATCCAGCAGCAGCGTATTGACGTCGCCCGCGGCCTCGACGGCGCGGCCCGACATGGCGAGCACGTTATGCTGCACCAGCCGGTCCATGCCGGCGATCCCGATCGCCGAGAGCAGGCCGCCGATGGTCGTAGGAATAAGGCAGACCAGCAGCGAGACCAGAACGAATACCGTCTGCGGTGAGCCGGAGTAAACAGCCAAAGGCTGCAGCGTCACCACGGCAAGCAAAAAGATCACGGTCAGGCCGGCGAGCAGGATGTTGAGAGCGATCTCATTGGGGGTCTTCTGCCGCTCGGCGCCCTCCACCAGCGCGATCATGCGGTCGAGGAAGGTTTCGCCGGGATTCGACGTTATGCGAATCTTGATCTGGTCGGAGAGAACACGAGTGCCACCTGTGACCGCGCAGCGGTCGCCGCCGGCCTCACGGATCACCGGAGCGGATTCGCCCGTGATGGCGGATTCATCCACCGAAGCGACGCCTTCGATCACGTCGCCGTCGCCGGGAATGGTCTCACCCGCGGCCACGACAACAATGTCCCGGGCGCGCAATTTGGAGCCGGGAACGTTTTCTGTTGTGCCATCTTCGCAAATGCGGCGCGCCATCGCTTCAGACTTGGTGCGGCGCAGCGCATCCGCCTGCGCCTTGCCGCGGCCCTCGGCCATGGCCTCGGCGAAGTTGGCGAACAGGACCGTGAACCAGAGCCAAAGCGTGATCTGCAGATTGAAGCTGAAGGCCTGCGGCCGGCCAGCCCAGAGCTCGCGTAGAAGCAACAGCGAAGTGATGACACTGCCCACCTCCACCACGAACATCACCGGGTTGCGCATCATGGTCCGCGGATTCAGCTTGTTCAGCGAATCCAGCAGGGCGCGGCGCATGAGGCCGATGTCCCACAGCGAACGGACGTGCTTTCGTTCAGTCATGCTCAGAACGTCCTTCCTGCCTGCATCAGCAGGTGCTCGAGCACCGGCCCTAGGCTGAGCGCGGGAAAAAAGGTGAGCGCGCCGACGATGATGATGGTGCTGAGCAGCAGCACGGTGAAGAGCGGCGTCGTGACCGGAAATGTCCCCGGCGAAGGCGGCGCCGCTTTCTTCTGCGAAAGGCTGCCGGCGACGGCCAGCATGGGAACGATCATTAGAAAGCGGCCGATGAGCATGGCAGCAGCGAGCGAGAGGTTGTACCAGGGCGTGTTCGGGTTCAAACCCGCGAAAGCGGAGCCGTTGTTGCCCGTGGAAGACGTGTAAGCGTAGAGGATCTCTGATAATCCGTGCGGCCCTTGATTGGCCAGGCTGGAGAGGCCGAAGCTGAAGAGAACTGCGATTGCTGTCAAGACCAGGATGCACATGGGGAAGATGAGCACGTAAAGCATGCACATCTTCACGTCATAGGACTCGATCTTCTTGCCTAGGTATTCGGGCGTGCGGCCGACCATCAGGCCGGCGATGAATACAGAGAGGACGACGAAGATCAGCATGCCGTAGAGTCCGGCGCCGACGCCGCCAAAGATGATCTCGCCGAGCATGATGTTGACCAGCGGCACCATGCCACCCAGCGGAGTGAAGGAGTCGTGCATGCCGTTAACCGCGCCACAACTGGCGTCGGTGGTGACGGTGGCGAAGAGCGCGGAATCGGTGATGCCGAAACGGACCTCCTTGCCTTCCATGTTGCCGCCCGGCTGTTTGAGGTTCGGGGCCTGGTCCGTGTGCGCGAGCAGCGGATTGCCATGCGCCTCTGCCCAATATGCGGTTGCAACGCCGCCGAGGAAGAGCACGGCCATGGCGGCAAAGACCGCCCAGCCATGCTTCTGCGAACCTGTCATGCGTCCCAATGTATAGGTGAGCCCCGCGGGAATCAGGAAGATCGCCACCATCTCGACAAAGTTCGTCAGCGGAGTCGGATTCTCAAAGGGATGGGCGCTGTTGGTGTTAAAGAAGCCCCCGCCGTTGGTGCCCAGCTCCTTGATGATCTCCTGTGAGGCCACAGGACCTTGCGCGACGCTTTGCGTGCTCAGCGTGTCAAAGAGCGGCTTGCCATCCGTGCCGAGAACGGGCTTGCCGTCGCTGCCCACTCTGGCGACCTGCTGCGGCTCGACCAGTTTTACGGTGGAATAAGGATGAAGATTCTGAATCACTCCCTGAGAGACCAGGAATAAAGCGCCGACCAGGCAGAGCGGCAGCAACACCCAGAGCATCGCGCGCGTGGCATCCACCCAGAAATTTCCCAGCGTGGCCTTCTCACGCTGCGCGATGCCGCGCACGAAGGCGATGGCCAGCGCGATGCCGACCGCAGCTGACGCGAAGTTGTGATAGGCAAGGCCAGCCATCTGAGTGAGATAACTCATGGTCTGCTCGGGCACATAGGCCTGCCAGTTGGTGTTGGTGGTGAATGATGCTGCGGTATTGAAGGCCAGCTGAGCAGGCACTGCAGGCATGTGCTGCGGATTGAGAGGCAGGAACTGCTGCAGGCGTTCCATGGCATAGAGAACGGCCATGGAGACGCCGCTGAACAGAAGCATGGCGATGGAGTATTGCGTCCAGCGCATCTCCAGATGCTCATCGACTGCGGTGCATCTGTAGATCAACTTCTCGACCGGCCGAAGAACCGGATCGAGAAATGTCCATTGCCGGCTGAAGACCCGCGCCATGTAGACGCCCATGGGCCTGGTCAGCGCCAGAATGACGGCGAAGTAGACGATGATCTGCAACCATCCGTTCGCTGTCATCAGAACTTCTCCGGACGCAGCAGCGCGTAAATGAGATAGACCATCAGCAAGGCGGAAATCAGCAGGAGAACTGCGCTTTCGGTGTTCATCTCCCTACCTCAGTTTTTCGCAGGCGAATGTATAGCCGATGGCAAGGGCAAAAAACGCTGCGGTGGTCGCGATCAAAAGAAGATCCAACATTTTGGCTTATTCCGCATAATTCTTTGGCGCTACGTATGTGACAAGGGTCACACGACTCCTAGTGGAAAACACGGCGCCTAAAGAAAGGCTAAGGGACTCATAAATTGTTCATAAGGGTTGTGAGCTCGTTTGCCTTACGAATTTCTTACAGGCCCCTTATCAAAGCCTTACGCCGGTTGTTTTCTAATTCTTGTCTGGACGCATGTTCGGGAGCGACGAGAGCTGCCGGTGGAAGGAGCGTCTAGTCTGTGCAGAGTGCTTTTGCAGTGATTGTAGTGATAGTCATCGTGTTTTTCGCGTATTGCTTGCGCCAGTTCTATATCGAAGGACGAACGAAGTCAGAACCAAAAAACCCTCAGGGCCATTTGGAAGCTCAAAGCGCCGAGCAAACGAGTAAAAGAAAGCAACGGCCCCGGATAGTCGAGATTGCCTTGGCCGGGGAAAGCCGACGGCCCAACGGAAGCCAGACACCTAGGTACCGCACTAAGTGACAGTTTTGGTGGGGTCCTGCTGCCGTTATCGCTCTGAAGTTGACAGGCGCTAGGGCCGCTTTCCGGAAGGTTCGAAACGGTAGCCGACCCAGGGTTCGGTGAGGATGTAGAGCGGCGTTTCGCCCGCTTCCAGCTTGTTGCGGAGCTGGTTGACGAAGACTCGCAAATACTCGGGCTGGCGCACGCTGTCGCCGCCCCAAACCTCCGCCAGAAGGGCGCGGTGCGTGAGCACCTTGCCGGCATTGCGCGCCATGAACGTGAGCAGCTCGTATTCCTTGGGAGTGAGATGGACCTCTTTCCCGCGCACGCGCACCAGCCGCGCGGGGAAGTCGAAATAGAAATCGCCTATCTTCACCGGAGCAGAGCCATCGGTCGTTACCGGCTTTCGGCGCAGGCTGGCGCGGATACGCGCCAGCAGCTCGTTGATGCCGAAGGGCTTGGTCACGTAATCATCGGCGCCGTTGTCGAGGGCTTCGACCTTGACCCGCTCCTCGCCCCGGACCGACAGCACGATGATGGGGACCATGGAGCTCTTGCGTATCTCGCGGCAAAGTTCGATGCCGCTCTTTCCTGGCATGGAGAGGTCGGTGATCACCAGGTCCGGCGGCCACTGCAGCAGAGCCGCCAAAGCGCTCTCCGCGTCCTCAGCCGTACGCACCTCATAGCCGCGGGAAGAAAGCGTGGTGCGCAATACGCGGGTGATCTGGGCTTCGTCATCCACGACAAGGATCCGGCCGCTCTCGCGCATCAGTTCTCCGGCGCGCCCTGAGTGACGATGTGGACGTCTACGGCCGGCGCGTCGTGGAGCAAACGCTGCACGGCATTCAAATAGAAATACTGGCGTATGCCCCGTACCGCTGAGCGGCCGATGATGACCTGCGTGACCTTGTACTCGCGCACGAACTCAGCCACGCCACGGGCGATGTTGGTGCCGGGCCGGTGAATCACCTTGGCTCCAAGGTTCTCGGCAAAGCGAATGTTGCCGGCCAGCGAGCGGTTTCTCTCTTCGTCCCGTCCCTTGGGCAGTTCCACGTGCAGCACGTAAAATTCGGCGTCCAGGCCCTCAGCCATGCGCGCCCCGCGGGCGATGAGCTGCTTGGAGACCGGGTTGGAGCTGATGCAGACGGCCACCCGCTCGCGAACGCCCCAGTTCTGGTCAATGTGCTTGCGCTTGAGGTAGGCGTCGAGGCTGCGGTCGACGGAATGAGTGACGTGCCGCAACGCCAGCTCGCGTAGCGCAAGCAGATTGCCGGCGCGGAAGAAGTTGCCCAGCGCCTTTTCGGCGCGCTCGAGGGGATAAATATCGCCGCGGCGCATGCGGGTCTGCAACGCCTCCGGCGTGAGGTCAGCCAGAACGACCTCATTGGCGCGATCAATGACCCAATCGGGAACGGTCTCGCGCACCGCGATCCCGGTGATGCTCTGGATCGTAGGCGAGGCGCTCTCCACGTGCTGGATATTCATGGTTGAGAGCACGTCGATCTTGGCCTCCAGGATCTCCAGCACATCTTCGTAACGCTTGCCGTGTTTGCTGCCCGCAACGTTGGTGTGGGCCAGTTCATCCACCAGGACCACATGCGGCTTGCGGGCGATGACCGCATCGACATCCATCTCTTCGAAGACCGTCCCCTTATACTCCAGTCGCTTGCGGGGGACCGCCTCCAGTTGTTTGGCCAGCTCCTCCACTCCCGTGCGTTTGTGGGTCTCGACGATGCCGACGACCACGTCCTCGCCGCGCCTGCGACGGCGAATCGCCTCGCTCAGCATGTTGTAGGTCTTGCCCACGCCGGGAGCGTAGCCGAGAAAAAGCTTGAAGATGCCGGCGCGTTTTTCTGGCGTGGCCTGCTCCAGCCACTGCTCAGGAGTCTTGGGCACGCGGCCTCCGGCTTCGTGAGAGTAGAATTCCCGGCATGCAATCTCCGTTCACCGCGATACTACGCGGTGCCGCCTGTGTGGCGCTAGTCTGCCTGATTGTATTCACCTACTACCGCTTCCTCCATCCCAATCCCACTACGGTGGCGCTGACCCTGCTGCTGGGCATTTTGATGGTGGCGGCGAGCTGGGGCTTGCGTTACGCGATCCCGACCTCCGTGCTGGCGGCGCTGGGATTCAACTACTTTTTTCTGCCCCCGGTGGGAACGCTGACTATCGCCGATACGCAGAACTGGGTGGCGCTTTTCGCTTTTCTCTTTACCTCGGTCGTTGCCAGCCAGCTCTCTGAGCGGGCCCGCCGCCAGGCCAGAGAAGCCCATCGGCGGCGCTATGAGGTTGAGACTCTCTATCTCTTCAGCCAGCAGCTCCTGGTGACGGAGAACGTTGTTGCGCTGCTCAAGCAGATCCCACAGATGGTCACCGAGACATTCGGGATAAGGGAGGCTGCTATCTACCTGGCTGGCAAAGACCAGGTATACCGTTCCGTGGCGGAGCGCGAAGATCTGCCGGTGGAGCAGCTGCGTGATCTCGCTCTGCGCGGCGAAGCGGTGATCGACCGCCCGGGAGAGAAATCGATCGTCCCATTGCGCGTGGGAGTACGCAGCGTCGGCGCGCTCGGCTTGCGGGGAGAACTGCCGTCGAACGAGACGCTGGAGGCCATGGCCGGTCTGGCCGCCATCGCCATTGAGCGCGTCGATGCGCTGGAGAATCTGGCCCGCACCGAGGCGGGTCGGGAGAGCGAGCGGCTGCGCTCGGCGCTTCTCGATTCGGTGACGCACGAATTTCGTACTCCGCTCACCGGGATCAAGGCGTCCGTCACAGCCCTGCGTGCCGACGGCCATCTTGGCAGCGAGCAGCGGCAGGAGTTGCTGACCGTGATCGAAGAAGAGGCGGATCGCCTCAACCGCCTGGTCGGCGAGGCGGTGGAGATGGCGCAGCTCGATGCCCGCGAGGTGAAGCTGGAACTTGCCCCCTATTCGATCCGCGAAGCGATCGACTCCGCCCTGGCTGAGACTGCCACGACCCTGGCAGACCATCCGGTCGAGGTGCGGCTGCCCTCGCACTTGCCCAATGCGCTCATGGACATCGCCTGGGTCAGAAAGGTGCTGCAGCATCTGCTGGAAAACGCTGCCAAGTATTCATCCGCCGGTGCCCCCATCTTTGTCAGCAGCGAGGTGAAGAGCGGCTGCCTGGTCACGAGTGTGGCGGATCGGGGCATCGGCGTCAGCGACCTGGAGCGCTCTCTGATCTTCGACAAGTTCTACCGGGGCCAGGGCCAGCGGCAGCGCATTCATGGCACCGGCATGGGACTGGCGATCGTCAAAGCCATAGTCGAGGCCCACGGCGGGACCATCGAGGTGACCAGCCAGCTTGGACACGGCTCGGTCTTTTCGTTCTCCCTGCCGCTTGCGCCGTAGCCATTGCTGGCAGTGACCGCACGGGCCGAAGCTTGTGATGCCTGTCACAGGCGTGGGCAGCGGCTGAGGGTGTACACTACGCCCCTCAGTAAATGCCTTGTCTTTTGCGATTTTTAACCAACGGAGAGATGACTATGAATCGAAAATTACTGTGGGGTATTGCAGGGTTGTGTGTGCTTGCCATGGTCGTGGCCGTGGAGGCGCCGGTCAGCGCACAGACGGCCGAGGTGAAGGAGAAACCGCCGATGTACTCCTACGTGGGGAACTGGGTGATCCCTCGCGCACAATGGGCGGATATGGATAAACAGAACGCTGCGAATCAGAAGAACATGGAGCAGGCGATGGCCGACGGGACCCTGGTCGCTTACGGCAACGACGCCACCCTGGTTCATGAGATCGATGGCGAAACTCACGACACCTGGTGGTCGTCCATGTCCATGGCGGGTCTGCTTAACGTGCTGGAGCAGGCGTACAAGTCCGGCAACGCGACTTCGCCCGTCTTCGTGAGTGCGACGAAACACTGGGATGCCATCTACGTCAGCCGGTATTACAACTGGCATCCTGGGTCGTATAAGGACGTCTACGGCCGCGTAGCCTTCTTCACCCTGAAAAAGGACGCGCCCCCCGATGCCGTCGACACGCTCAGCAAGAATCTATGGGTGCCGATGCTGGAAAAACTGCTGGCCGATGGCGCCATCCACGAGTACGAGATCGATACTGAGAACATCCATACCACCACGCCCAACGTGTTCGCGGTAGTGATCTTGGCAGCCAACGGCGCGGGCCTGGATAAATTCAATGAAGCCGTCAGAGGTCTCATGAAAACGAATCCGATGGCCGGTCCGGCGCTGGGCTCGATGGTGGATATGACCGCCCACCGCGACCTGTTGCTGCGCACGAACGCAACTTTCAAATAACCTGGACCTCACGGACCAGAACCTGCCCCGCCTTTTCGCTCTCTCTTGGCGAAAGGGCGGGGTTTTGTTGCGCCAGATCGCCTGCCATGTGACTAGGACCCAGCCCTTTCCACGCACACCCCTATCTTTATGAATAATTTGATCTCAAGAATGACTGTCGAGACCCTGAGCCTGCGGCCGAACATGCTGGTCAACGTTACCCCTGAGCCGGCCCGCTGAGCAGAGGACTGAGAATGCCGCCTTCGGAGACATGAACAAGTGGCCAGACTACTCGCCGGCGTTCTTTTAACAGTTCTTTCACAAACGGTGATTGCCGGACGCCTAGAATCTCAGAATTGCGGATTGCTCAGATGCTGACTCTGACAGAAGCGACCGACAAGACGCCCTTGGCTTTTCTCAGCACAGTACCTTTCATTCTCCGATGAACCTACTGGATATAGTTGTCGGCAAACCCATCAAGACCAGCGACGAGCGTGCTGAGCAGATAGGACCGGTGCAGGGCATCCCCATCTTTGGTCTCGATGGACTGAGTTCGGCCGCCTACGGTCCGGAAGCCGCTCTCAGCCTTTTGATCCCGCTCGGCCTTCTCGGTGTTCGTTATATCGTGCCCATCAGTGCCGCCATCATCAGCCTGCTGATGATCGTGTATTTCTCCTATCGCCAGACTATCGCCGCATATCCTTCCGGTGGCGGATCCTATACCGTGGCACGCTTCAACCTCGGCGCGCCCGCCGATCTGCTCGCAGCTGCTGCGCTCCTGGCTGACTACATCCTCACAGCAGCAGTCGGCATTTCGGCAGGAGTGGGCGCGCTGGTCTCAGCCGTCCCATCTTTGCTTCCGCATATGGTCCTTCTATGTGTGAGCATCCTGATGGTCATCACCATCCTCAACCTTCGAGGCGTACGCGAGGCGGGAGCCGCATTCGCGGTGCCTACCTACCTCTTTGTCGGCACGCTCTTGATCACTATCATCGCCGGCATCTTCCGAGCTCTATCGAGCGGAGGCCGCCCCTCGCCGGTTGTTCCGCTTCCACCCCCGCCTCCCGTGGTAGAAGCGGTGAGCTGGTGGTTGCTGTTGAAGGTCTTCGCAAGCGGCTGCACGGCATTGACCGGCGTCGAAGCTGTGAGCAACGGCGTCAAGGCATTCCGCGAGCCCACTGTGAAGAATGCCAGGCGGACCCTGACCGTTATCATTCTTCTTCTGGCCGTGTTGCTCGCGGGAATCTCCTATTTGGTGAAGGTCTACGGGATCACGGCTACAGAACCGGGCAAGCCTGGCTATCAGAGTGTACTTTCCATGCTTACAGCCTCGGTCTTTGGCAAAGGGCCTTTCTACTATCTGACCATCGGTTCGATCCTCTTGGTCCTTGCGCTGTCGGCGAACACGGCCTTTGCCGATTTTCCACGGCTCTGCCGCGCCATCGCACAGAACAACTACCTGCCGCATGCCTTTGGCTATCGCGGCCGGCGTCTGGTTTACACCTACGGCATCATCACCCTGGCCCTGCTCTGTGGCGGAGTTCTGATTCTCTTCGGCGGCGTTACTGACAGGCTTATTCCGCTATACGCGGTCGGCGCGTTTCTCGCCTTTACGCTTTCGCAGGCCGGCATGGTCATGCATTGGCGGAAGGTCCGTGGCCCGCATTGGATCAAGAGCGCGCTGGTCAACGGGGTGGGCGCCTTCGTGACCGGCATTACCACCTGCGTGGTGTTGGTCGCGAAATTCGTGGAAGGAGCCTGGATCACGCTGCTCTTCATCCCCCTGATGATCTTCTTCTTCGCCACGGTCCGTCGTCACTACCATTCCGTCAGGATGCTGACCTCCTGCAAGTTGCCGGTCGATGCGGCTGCCCTGAGCCAGGATCCCATCGCGGTCATTGCCATCGACCGCTGGAGCAACGTCACCCGGCAGGCGATCGAGTTCGCAGCCCGGCTCTCGCCCGAAGTGCTCGCGTTACACGTCGAGCCCACGGAACACTCCGAATTGCTGCAGGACGACTGGGAGCAATATGTCGAACGGCCGTTTCGGGCGGAGGGTAAACCGGCGCCTCATCTCATACTTCTGCCTTCGCCCTACCGCTTCGTGGTCATTCCCATCGTCCAGTTCATTCTGGAGCTTTCAAGAAGCAAGCCCGACCGGAGCGTTGTGGTTGTGATACCAGAGCTTGTCGAGGACAAATGGTACGAGTACTTTTTTCATAATCAACGGGGGCGCCTTCTGGAATGGGTGCTTCTCGCCCGCGGCAATGAACGCATCTTCACCGTGAGTGCACCTTGGTACGTCGGTCGGCAAAGCTCATGAGTCTGGACTGGGATTCGACGACGTTCCAGGGTTTGTCCATGAGCCCGCGTCGGGGCCGGTTTGGTGTCGAAAGGGTCTTCAGAGAAGTCTCGCGCGATTGAGATCATTCTGCGACTTGGGGGATAATCGATCCTGCATCACGATTCGAGCGAGGGTTGGTCTATTATCGGGTGATCTGCCAAGATGCCATGTGTGTCTAAAGCTGTTTTTTCACGGCTGGCCCTGCTGTTCCTGTGCCAGCTTGCGATTGCCGGGACACAGGCCGGACATCTCCTGGTCGATAGCTACGGCACGCTGCTCCTGATCTCGCCCGATGGCACTCAGCATCCAGTGGCCGGTGGTGTTAACCAGGCCATACTTTCACCCGACGGGTCGAAGCTCGCGTTCACGACCACATCCGATCCAAAGGTCGCGACCTCCCGGCAGAAGCTCCTGATCATGTCGGTCGAGGGCGGCGAGCCTGAGCAGGTTACAGAGTTACCCCCTGACGCTCATTTCGGCGACATCGGATGGCGGCCTGATGGGCACGTGATCGCTTATGAGGCCATCGTTCAGGGCAAGAGCGACGACCTTTACATCGCGCCGGTCCCCCCGACAAAGGATGAGCCGAAGAGTCTTGGCCACTGGTATCAGGGATTCAGCTTTTCCCCGGATGGCAAGCAGTTGGTGCACGCAGTGAATAACCACCCCGCGGAGAGCGGCCTGGAAGTGGTGGATATTGTCGATGGCAAGCGGCGGTTACTCCTCAAGAGCGCAACCATCGTTTGGGACGCGCGTTATTCGCCCAACGGCAAGTACATCGCCTATATTATGACCTTGCGCCAGCCTCCGCCGGCGACCGACGAGGAACCCGATTGCACCCCTCCGACGCTAGGCCTTTGGCTCTACTCCATCGGGCAGAAGACTTCCGTGCAGATCGTCATCAGCGCAGCTCCCAAGGACTGGGAAGATGTGAAGAATTTCGCCTGGTCGCCGGATAGTCAGCACATCGCGCTCACCTTGGCCACCCCGGATTGCGATTATCCCGGCGGCGCTGCCGCCGTGTTCCTTACCGACTTGAGCCAGACGCATCAGGCGCGGATCTCCACAGGAGAGATGGCCTTTGAGCCCGCCTTTGCGCCCGATGGCTCCGCCGTTGCGTTCATAGATTTGTCGAGTTCTCAAGCGAAGCTGATGCGCTACTCCGTCAGCAGCGGGAGGCTTGACATGATCCGCCAAGCGCCGCCAGAGAGCAACTACTACAGTCTTCGTGACTGGAAGTAGATTCATTCTTCCCGGGGATTCAAACCCCCGCCTAGCTGGGGAGTCGCAGCCATCGGAAAACCCCCGCCCTAGCGTAGCTAGGGGCGGGGCACCCTCGGCATTGCAAGGATGAAATGTTTGGGCTGGGCCACCCGCCCACCGCCCACCCTTAAGCCTTGCAAAGATGAAATGTCTTTAGGCTGGGCCACCCGTCCTACTGACGTTTGCTGCTCCCGAATAACAGGTACAAAATTGCCCCGAACAATCCACCCTCAACTATCACGACCGGCAACAACCAAATCATGCGCCACTGGGGGTAAGCGCGCAGAATCGCGACGAATGCCAGCATGTGCACGACCAGCAGACCGCCTATCGCCAACCAATAACCTAAACGCTGCCAATGCTCTCTCGTCTGTCTGATCGTCACCCAGAAGAGCAGGCCGGTATAGCCCACGAGCCCAAACCATCTTCCTGATACGTGCCCGACGCCGCCCTTAGTGAAAACAATAACGGCAGCAAAGACTGCCAAGACGGCGAGCGCAATCCCTACGTAGAGAAGAAATCGCTGAATGATCTTTCCAAAAGTCAAATCGCTCAATGACACTCTCCGTTATATGCCGCCGACCCGGCTGTAAACAGAGCGTGTCCGCCAGCGAATCCCACCTGTGCATATGGTGCGGCTTCTTCGAGAGTTGGGCGGGTGGCCCAGCCTAAACATTCAAGTCATTGTAGACCCGAGGGTGCCCCGACCCTAGCTCTGCTAGGGGGGGACTTTGATGTTGGACGCAGCTTGCATTGGGGCACGACTCCAACAGCTTAGGTTCGATTTGGAAGAATGGTCGGGACGGGCGATTTGAACGGCCGACCCCTCGCACCCCAAGCGGGTGGGAGCCGTCCGTTCAGGGTTGCGCGTACGGCTCGTAAAGAACATGCCGTTCTTCTCTTGGTTTTCTTAGTCGAGCCAGCGTGAGTCTGCTCCAATTGAGCCTAAAATCCTCAGTGGGCAAATGGACAATGCTCCTGCCAGACACAAGTTTCCCTCTAGCATAGACGAGACTCTTCGAGTTTGCCCTGCATCACTGCTCTAGCAAAAATCTCGATCTGGTCAAGCTGTCCGGCATTGAGGTTTACGCCTCCCGAAGGCGGAATTTCGATTGTTGTGGCTTCTCCCAAACTCAAGTAGGCAAACTTTTCCAAGAATGCTAGCTCGATCCTCGCTGCGCTCGGGTTCTTGGGCGCCACGGAAATTGCGAAATCGACCTGTGGCCTGGCATCGGTGAATTCGAGTCGGCCGGCTCCTGGTGGCAACTCCGCGACAAGCCGTTCCATCAACTCATAATGCCGCTCGTATTTCTTGTTTCTAATCAGGGCCCCTAATTCCATGAATCACCACCCTAAAGCACGAGAATGACCGGCGCATTAGGGCATGAACGAAAGACAAAGGCTGTCCCGTCAGTGTGCTGTCTTCCAGCCCCGTTGGCCATGTTCGCGCAATGCGCGAAGAACCTAAGTCTCAACTCCATGACTCCAATTTTCATAAGCGAGATCGCGCTATTGAAAACGCGTTCTCAATCGGGAGAAGGCACCTCATGTGCCACATATGATGTTAAGAGCGACACAAGTTCCTGGGAGTATTCTTTCTTCGCTCGAAAAGAGTCCGGGCATCTGCGGCAAGCCGCTAGCGACAATGCTGTCTCTCCAGAACTGTTAACTGCATTAGGGTTTGCGCCCGCGATAAGCAGGATTCTCACAACATCGATCTCGTTGTTTGCCGATGCGTCTAGCAAGGGTGTCGAGCCGTCGGTTGACCTGGCATTCACGTTTGCGCCAGCAGCTATCAGCAGCCTGACTACTCCAGTCGCGTCCCAAGACCCAGCCAATGCCGAGAATAGACCTTGATCCAGCTCCTTTTGACTAAAACGGTTCTGGCCCAGCAATCTCTCGAGATCCAGAGCGTCTCCCGCCCATGCTGCTTGATCGACTGCGGAAACCCCCGGGTCAAGTTCCGCAAGTGTTACACGGTCGGTAAGGAGCCATTCGTCATCCAACAGATAAACCTCTGCGAAACAAGCATGTTGTACCAAGCCAAGAGAGTAGCGCCAAGGAGCCTTTCCTGCCCTGTGGATGGCCACCTTGCGCAGAGCTTCTCCCAACCCAGCCTTATTAACTCGACCGAGCCAAGCAGAATCAGTAATCTGCGAGCCGGGGCCGCCGTATCTGCTGAAATACATCTCTCGAACTACCTGAGGAGAGAGCATCCCAACAAATGGATAACAAGTTCCGCGGATCTCGAATCTCGCGGCCTTAATACCTTGCTCTCGCATTGGATCCATCCATTCCCTGCGAATTCCATCGCCACGCCATCCTAATAGGAGCGCATTTCGCAAGAAACCGCCGGACGGTAACTCGTTGATCGTCTGATGAATACGCTCCTCAACTCTAATATCGGGTTTCGTTCGAGTCTGGGCGCAAGAAACCAAAAATGGCATCACGCTCAGCCATACGATGCGCTTCAAACGAACATAAACGATAGCTCTCGAATTCATGGTAGTTCATAGTTAAAGCTGACGGTGATCCCACGCACCGCCCAGGGAAAACTATCGCTTGACAACGCCTTCGCTCTCATCGAGGGCCACCCGCCCTAAGTCTAGATGAGGATCGGAGAAGAATCCTACTGTTCCCAGTTACGCCCAATCAAGCAGAGCAACCCTGGTGAGGACTTCGAATGCACAGGAAAGCTGCCCAGTCTGGGAAAACTGGCTTAACCAATGCGACCCTTTAGCGTCAAACTCACTGGTATATCACCCATGATCACTCGACGATCTTTTCTAGAAATGGCGGTTGCGATCGGCGCTTCGGCAGTCTGGAGCAGCGGATTCGCAGAGGCATCATCCACCCACTGGCAGGAGCGGCGCGAGCTGTTTCCAGAAGGGGTCGCTTCAGGCGATCCGGATAGTCACAGCGTTCTGCTGTGGACACGGCGCGCGCCTCTCGACCCGCCGGCGAAGCGGCTGACAGTCGAGGTGGCAGAGGACAAAGAGTTCCGCAGAGTGGTGGCGACGCAGGCGGTGCCCATCGCGGAGGACGCAGACTGGACCTGCCGCGTGCTGGTGGGCGGGCTGCAGCCGGCGCATGAGTACTGGTACCGGTTCACGGATGCGAACGGATTCGGCAGCCGGACCGGCCGAACGCTGACCGCGCCGGAGGAGCAAGACCCGCGCCCGGTGCGCTTCGCATTCGTCAGCTGCCAGAACGCCAACTTCGGCGCGCAGAATGCCTACCGCCGCATGATCTACGAGGATGAGCGCGCCGCGGAGCAGGAGCAGCTCGGCTTTGTGCTGCACCTGGGTGATTTCATCTACGAGCTGGTCTGGTATCCGGAGGACCGGGCCACTTACTACGATCGCAAGGTGCGCGAGATCGTGCGCTACGAGCACGGCGAGAAGATCGAGAACTTCCACATCCCGACCACGGTCGGGGACTACCGCGCCATCTACCGCAACTACCTGCATGATCCGGACCTGCAGGATGCGCGGGCGCGATTCCCCTTCGTGCCGATGTGGGACAACCACGAGTACAGCTGGCTCGGCTGGCAGGGATTTCAAGTATTCGATGGCAAGACGCGGCCGGCGCAGACACGCAAGGTGGCGGCCAACCAGGCGTTCTTCGAGTATCAACCGGCGCGGCTGGCGCGGCCGAACGGCGGTTCGCTCGAACGATTCGATGGGCCCAGGGTCGTGGATGCTCAGGTCACAAGGTTCGATGAACATGGGCTGGGCCAGGAGCCGAACAACCTGGCGGCCATCCGCAGCCTGACGGGCTACCGCGCGCTGCGTTGGGGACGCAACCTGGAGCTGATCATCACGGATGAGCGCAGCTACCGCTCGGAGGACCCGGGCAACCGCGATGAAGCCGGCAAGCTCTACAACAAAGACTTTGCGCAGTTCACGCCGGAAGAGGTGATGGAGGTCCTGGATGGAGGGCGAGCCTGCAACGGGGGCGATCCACCGGCGACGATCCGGTATGGAGAGGTGGAGATTCCCAACTTCCGCAAGACGGAGCCGCCGCAGACCATGCTGGGCGCGGAGCAAAAAGCGTGGTTCCTGGAGAAGCTGCGCAGCTCGAAGGGCACGTGGAAGATCTGGGGCAGTACGACATCGACACTCGAGATGCGCGCCGATCCGCAACATCTTCCGGCGGATTTGACCAAGCCGTGGCCGGGAAAGGGCTATGCGGCAGTCTCAAGCGGAGATATGGCTGACTTTTATCTGGAGAAGGGCGAGATCTATGACTTTGTGCGGGCCCATGGAATCACGGGGTTTGCCACGGTCGCGGGGGATCGCCACAGTTTCTGGGCGGGCCTGGCGGCGAAAGCGTTGCCGCCGAAACCGTTCGAACCGGTAGGCGTGGCGTTCGTGACCGGGTCGATCTCTGCTCCGGGGATCATCGAGGCGTTTGAGCACAGCTTCCCCAAAGACGATCCACTCCGGCCTCTGTTCGTGGGGCAAGGATTGAAAGACGACAAGCCGCAGCCGACCATGAACATGCTGGCGCGGCACGGCGTCCGCTCGTGCCTGGAGTACGCGAAGAGCGGCGACGTTACGAAGGCGCGCCAGCTCTCTGATCCGAATCTTTCGCCCCATCTCTCGTTCGTGGACATGGGTGGGCACGGATACGCCGTGGTGCAAGCTGCTCCAGATGCCCTGGAGACGGAGTTTGTGTGCATCCCGCGGCCGATCGAGCGCAGCGAGCGGGCGGATGGCGGTCCCCTGCTGTATCGCGCGCGGTTCCGCTGCAAGAACTGGCGGCAGGGTGAAGCCCCGAAGCTGGAGACGCAGATCGTGGAGGGTGACCCGAAGTTTTCGGTGTGAGGAAGCGGAGAGTCGATGGCGACGCGCGCAGAAGAGAATAGAATGGCGTCCATCTCGATGGACCCAGAGCGTCCAGTAGCGTAGCTAGGGGCGGGGCACCCTCAGCACCGCAAGAATGAAATGTATTTGGGCTGGGCCACCCGTCCTATGTGCTGTTTGCGGGGCGCAGGTCAGTTTGGATTCTCTATATTGATGTTGGGGTCAAAGGGAGAGCCAGCGCGGTGGACCTGAGCAAGTTTGTGTTTGCTCACCTTTGGTCTTGAGATCAAGGTGCGTCAAAAAAAATACCGAGTCGAAGTTTTCTTGCCTCATCGCACATTCTCAGGATCTTTGCGATTGAGCTGAGAGCAATCGGGTCCGATGCCAGCGCCTTTGCGTTCACGCACTCTTCCCGTAACTGTAAGACTTCATCGGCTTCGATGTAAAAGTCTTGATACACATTTCTAAAGCGGGATAACAAAGGAAAATCCGCTCTCATTGTTTCGCCTACCGGTAGCACACTAGCGAAAAGGGCACTCCATTCTTGGGCGTCTAACCCATATCGTACGGTCCTATCGTAATCAGAGGTCGGAGCCCGGTGAAAGTTCTTGGCGTCTGCAACTAGATAGAACCCATAGATTCCGGTGGTAGGCTTTACGCGAAATCGTACATTTCTTCGCGGACGAAGGCTCGACTGCCACTGGGCGTATATGTGTTTCGCAAGGCCTTGAGCCTCCTCGGCCAGGGCGTGGACGATGCGTGGTGGCTCTGCTCTCTCAACCGGGCGCACTCTCCAAAAACCTGATACAACAACGATGAACCTATTAAGCATGCATTCTTATCGTTGAAGCCCATGGAAAGGGTCCACTTGAATTGGCCCTGAAAAGTGTCAACCGCCTCCTGAACTGCCATGTAATTCATCTTATTATCTGAAACGAACTCCCAGCAGAACACCACCGATTCAGCCATTTCTTCAGCAGGAAATGAGAACTCTGTCCAAGCTATATCGTCGTATGCTGAAATAGCTTGACCGATGGCATCATACGTGCTGGTCGCAAAGTGAGCGTCACTGGATTGCTGAGCACACATGACAGGCAGGCAAGAGAGGATTATAAGGGAACAGCGACCCGTCTTAATGGTCGGCCCTAGCAGACGATTTCCGAACTTGGCT
>Ga0187777_10000528_pt1 | contig 25924 bp, 25 predicted proteins | sample 1015_Q2_SP5_10_M_FD_132416 | JGI IMG/M metagenome (GOLD analysis project Ga0187777, IMG submission 132416) | Tropical peat soil microbial communities from peatlands in Department of Meta, Colombia - 1015_Q2_SP5_10_MG | ecosystem: Environmental > Terrestrial > Soil > Wetlands > Peat | place... | reverse complement strand
CCCAATGGCGGAGTAGAAGACGTGTTCACGGTTTCCGGACGGCCAGATGCCGGCAGCTGCAATGTTTCGCAGCCGAACTTCGCTGCTGCGCAAGCGGCGAACAACATCATCTTCCGCATACCGACGCCAACCTTCGGCGCGGGGTTGATTGAGAACCTTGACGATTCCACGTTATTGAAGAACCAGGCGGCCAATCTGCAAAACAACTTTGGCGTGGCGGGCACTTTCAACCACAATGGCAACGATGGCACGATCAGCCGTTTCGGGTGGAAGGCGCAGAACAAGTCTCTGCAGATTTTCGCAGGCGAGGCTTACAACGTAGAGATGGGCATCAGCAATATGCTGTTTCCCCAGGAGCGCCCACTTCCCGGCGAAGAGCAGGGAGTGGGGTTGCCGCCAAACTGCATGAACCTTAGTGGCAAAGGTTATCCCGAGGATACATCGAATCCCAACGCATCCCCGAATGCAGCGGTCCTCGATGATGTTTCAGCCTTTGCCAATTTCATGCGATTTCTGGCTCCGCCGCAACCGGGTGCGGTGGTGTTGAATGGACAAGCAGTCAGCTCAACATCCATTAGCAACGGCAGCGCCCTCTTCCGGTCCATCGGCTGCGCAACCTGCCACAATCCAAGCCCGGGAACAACGCAAGCCTCGAACTTTGTTCCGGCACTGAGCAATGTTCCGGTGCTTGCATACTCCGATCTGGAAATCCATCATATGGGATCGGGCCTCGCGGATAACGTTTCGCAAGGTGGTGCAGGAGGCGACCAGTTCCGCACAGCTCCATTGTGGGGGTTGGGGCAGCGGGTTTACTTTTTGCACGATGGCCGCACCAGCAACCTGGTCACGGCAATTCAGGCCCACGCCAGTCATGGCAGTGAGGCTACTGGTGTGGAACAAAACTTCTTCGCACTCACTCCCAGGCAGCAACAGGATCTGTTGAACTTCCTGCGCTCCCTGTGAGGCTTTCTAAGGGCTGGCGGGACACGGGACGTCTCGCCAGCTGGTCTTTCCAGCAGCTAACCGGCCGCTGACTTAATCCACGGATAAGAAAAATGTCATTTCAATTTCGACCTTTGGCCGTTGTTTGTTTAGTTTTCTTACTCTTGACTTGGATTCGCACGGGCCAAGCCCAGAACGGTACGGAGCGCAGCGGCGATTTGTCCAATGCTGTGCGACCAGTCACGAAAGTTCCGAGCGGGGTCATCCTGGTAAAGGGAGCATGGTCGGCATCCAGTGGTTCCTCAACTCCTCTGCCCGAAGGAGGAACGTTGATCAATGGCGTCTACGAGAACGCTTATTTTGGACTCCGCTATGCTTTACCGAAAAACTGGGTAGAAGAATATAAAGGCCCGCCGCCGTCAGATAGCGGCCGTTACGTACTGGCGCAATTGCAGGCGGACGAAAGATCCGAAGCAGCCCACATTCTGATTACCGCGCAGGACACGTTCTTCAGCCAATCGCCGGCTAGTGACGCGATCGAACTTGCGGCTTATGAGAAAGATAACTTGCAATCTGACTACAAGCTTCAACGGCCAATCACGCAGACGAAAATAGCGGGCCGGTTATTTACGTTTTTCGCGTATGAATCGCCAGTAGCGCAATTACATTGGTATGTGCTGGGAACTGACATTCGCTGCCACACTCTCGAGTTCGTGATTACCGGCCGCGATCCAAACCTACTCGAAAACCTGATGCTTGCAATGAACAGAATGGAGCTATCCGCTGGCGCCAGCCCGGCTGCGAGTCGCGGCGCCAGTGTGTTTCCGGTCTGCATCAAGGGCTATGCGGAGACTGATCAGCTAATCAGGCGAGCAGACCCGGTTTTCACGGAGCATAGATTTAATCCGGTCCCGGTCCGCATCATCATTGACCGAGAGGGCAAGATAAAACACATTCACTTTCTCAGCGCATTTCCGGACCAGGAGCAGGCGATCGGTGATGCCCTCAGACGATGGAAATTCAAGCCCTATCTAAGCCATGGCCACCCTGTTGAGGTCGAAACGGGTGTGATGTTTGGGCACGGCAAAGACATCGGGCCAGATCACGAAACCAGTCCGGCAGTCGATTGAATCGTATGGGTTCGGGGTGCAGCTTTAATGATTGGGGTGCACCCGTATTGCTTTACTTCTTCTTAGCGGCGGCAGCATTAGCCGCCTCAGCGGCAGCTTTCAGCTCCTGATTCACCTGCACCAACAGTTGCCGCGCTTTTTCGGCGTGGCCCTTCATGTCGTAATGGTTGTCTTTCTGTGCTACCGCGATCTCATTGTTGGCTTCCACGACGTGGTGCTGCGCCGCCGCTAAATGCGGGTGTCTGTTGGGGTCAATGTCAACCACCGGTTCCTGGGCCAAAGTTATGCCGCAAAACAGGACTACGGCCAACCCGGCGACGAAGGCTTGAAGCTTCTTGCTCATTCTTTCTTCCTCCGGAGCTGATTTTGGGTAAGAGTGTACCATCACCTTTTCTACAATGGCATCAAGCTTGATACCCACTCAGAAGTACATACCAGGCGGAATCTCATCAGGATTTCAATATCATGGGCGCAAGGAGACCCCACGCGTATGATCCACAAATTCTGGTGCATCTGCGTTGTCTTGATCGCTGTCGCCGCCGCGTCCAGCGAGAACAAAATACTGGGCGAAGTCGAATTGCAAGGCGCAAGCAAGGTGGAGAGAGATTCTGGTGTTTGGGTCGACGGTCAGTACCTCGGGTATTTAAAAGAACTAAAAGGTGACAAGAAGATCCTTCTTCTCCCGGGTGAGCACGACATCGTGGTTCGGCAGGACGGATATGAGGATTTCCAGACGCGCGTTAACCTTCAGCCCGCCGAAAAGCAGACCGTGACCGTGAAGATGGCCAAAGACCTGCGCTTTAAAATGCCTTCGGTTTATTCAGAAGTGAAATTGGCGGTCAATCCGAACCGTGCAGCAGTGTTCGTAGACGATTTGTTTGTCGGCCACGCCTCGGAGTTCGACGGCCTGGTTCATAGCCTGCTGGTTGCACCGGGGCACCGCAAGATCACGATCAGTCTGCCGGGCTATCAGACTTTTCAGACCGAAGTAGATTTGGCGCCTAAACAGAAGTTCAGGCTGCGAACTGATCTATTGAAAGCGCCGGGGTCGGTAGCAACTTCCGCTTCGAACTGAAGCCGCTTGGTTTGCGTCGCACAGGAGGTGGGGTTATGCTCCAGCGAGGAAGCGGTACTGCTGGGTGGTGAGCGGCACTACGCTAAGGCGACCCTGGCGCACGAGTGGAGAATCTGCGAAGAGTCTATTGGCCTTGACTTCTGACAATGCCACCGATTTCGGCAGTAGCTTGCCGACTTTGATCTTCACTTGAGGATTCCTGGGATCAGAAGCATCCACGGACACGACCGTGGCAGTTCCCACCGCGCTTTTGTGGTCACCGGTCTCATAGATTACAAGCTGTTCCCCCGGCTTCATGGCACGCAGATTCTTCAGCGCCACCGGATTCGACACTCCGTCCCAGATGGTCGCTCCATCTCTCTGCAAGTCAGCAAATGAGTATTCCGAGGGTTCGGTTTTCAGAAGGTATTCCATAGTAGGTTTGGGTCACTGCGGATTATCTTTCTTTTCGTTTGGGTGGTCCTGGTACACGGAATACTGAGCTTCGGGTCGCTTTAACTTTATGCTGATGTTTAGTGTGGGTTGGTCAATCTCATAGTCGGCGCCGAAGGTCTGGAAACCCGTCGCGATCACTTGGATCCTGAATTTTCCATACGGGACGCCTTCGTAGCTGGCCTTGCCATCCAAATCAGTCTTCAGTTCCAGCCCGCCTTTTTCCTGTTTACCTTTGTCTCCCACCTCATGCAAGATCACGGCTGCGTTGCGTACCGGCTTGCCGTTGTAATCCTTCACCACCACAAAATTGAGGGTCGCGACGGGGCCGACATCATTGTTGTTCTTGTCGCTCGCTGGCGAAGGGACCGAGGTTATCGCCAACAGCGCCAAAAGCCAGGCAGCCTTCATAGCGCCAATTTTAAGCGCAGGCCCCTCGGCTTGTCATGTGGACGACGGCAGGAGGTCTAGTTGAAAGTCAGCAGGCTGCGGGGCTTGCCTGACCTGCACGCCTTAAGTAAGCTCGGGAACCATGAAATCGACCCGATTCACATGCCTGATAGCTCTAATGTTGTTGGCCACTGTCAATGACGGAGTCGGCGCCGAGCAATTGGCCGAGCCAACTGAAGGTGACTTCACTACCCATGACTTCCATTTCCGCTCCGGTGAAGTCCTGCCCGAACTGAAACTTCATTACGCGACTTACGGGAAGCCGGCTACGGATAGCAAGGGGCACGTGACGAATGCCGTGATGATCCTGCACGGCACGACCGGCTCAGGAAAGCAGTTTGTCACGCCTCAGTTCGCTGGAGTGCTTCTTGGCCCCGGAGAACTGCTCGACGCGGCTAAATACTTCATCATCCTTCCCGACGGAATTGGAACGGGGCGTTCCAGCAAACCCAGCGATGCTCTTCACGCAAAGTTTCCGCATTATGACTACGACGACATGGTCGAGGCGCAGCATTTGCTGCTGACCGAAGGTTTGAAAGTTGACCACCTGCGGCTACTGATGGGAACGTCGATGGGCTGCATGCATTCCTGGATTTGGCTGGAAAGATATCCAGACTTTATGGATGCGGCGATGCCGCTGGCTTGTTTGCCAGTGCAAATTGCAGGGAGAAACCGGATGTGGCGGAAGATGGTAATGGATGCGATCCACGACGACCCCGGGTGGATGAACGGCGACTATCGTGAGCAGCCGTCGGCTATGCGGACCGTGGCAGATCTCTTCCTGATTATGGCTGGGAGTCCGCTGCAACTGCAGAGGGAGTACCCGACGCGCGACCAGGCGGATTCTTTTCTGCAGAAATATCTCGCTGCTCGCATGAACGTTATGGATGCAAACGATACGTTGTACGCTTTCGATGCCTCGCGAAATTATGATCCATCGGGCAAGCTTGATCAGATAAAAGCCCCCGTCATGTTTGTTAACTCCGCAGATGATGTCATCAATCCGCCCGAGTTGGGAATTGCGGAGGAACAAATCAAGAAAGTTAAAAGAGGCCGCTTCGTTCTGTTACCGATTTCTGACCAGATGCGTGGACACGGAACGCACAGTCTGCCGGCAGTCTGGAAAGAGTATCTGGCACAACTCATGGACGAGAGCAGTCACTAGCTGCCGGGAGATCACATCGCTTGACCCGGCGGTGTCGGCTGCGGAATTCCCGTTATGGTGTTCCGTAGAGTTGCCGGTATACATTCGCGTTGCGCAGAATGTTTTGCACGTACTCGCGGGTCTCGGTAAATGGAATGGACTCGACAAACTCCTGTGGATCACGGTATGCACCCTGTCCCATCCAGTCCTGCACCCGGTCCGTGCCGGCGTTATAAGCCGCAAGTGCGTACTCGAAGCTGCCAAACTTGTCGACCATGCTGCGAAAATAGCGGGTTCCCAGACGCAGGTTGGTCGTCGGCGTGAACAGTTGCTGTAGGCTGAAATGCCGAATCTTCTCTTGCTTGGCGACGCCCCTGCCAACTTTCGGCAGCAACTGCATCAGACCAACTGCATTCGCATGAGATACCGCATTAGGGTTGAATTCGGATTCCTGCCGGATCAAGGAGGCGACCAGGTACGGATCCAGCGCGTTGGCAGACGCGTACTTTCTCAGGTCTGGCCAGTATGCTCGCGGGAACAATGCTTCCCAATAGGAGCGAGGCAGAATGGGCAGATCAACCGCAAAGTAGTTGGGTGCGGCGTGCTTCAGGGTCTCGATCGCCATGTCATAACGGCCCACATCCTCGTATAAGCGGGCGATCTCCGCCGGCGCCCAGTTCCCTTTTTCCTCTTGAGCCGCGGCGTTGAGTTCGCGAACTGCAAAATCAGTCAGAGCGCCGTTGGCAAGTAATTCTGCTTTTTGCACTCGTAAGTTGTCGGTTGGCACCTCATCCGGAATCATCTTGTCCAGATTGTTGATGGGAGGCACGCGGTCCAGCACGGCATAATGCGGGGGGTCATCGCCAGCAACATCGACCTTCAATTTTAGAAGACGCTGGCGTGCCAATTCCCCGTAATAGAAATTCCGATACCGCAAAGACAGCGTTCGGTAATAGGCTTGAGCCATTGACGAATCGTTGTCTTCTTCGGCTAGCCGGCCACGCCAGTACAGTGCAGCCGGAACTTCGGAGGAAGACGGGTACCAGGCGATCTGATCCTCAAAATCCTTTTTTGCCTGGTCGTTTCTGCCCTGGCGGAGGGTCAGCCATGCAGCCTTCCAGTGCGCATAAGAAGCGCGTCCGCCATTCGGAAAGCGCTGCTGCAGCTCGCGATAACAGTCGATCGCCTTGTCATAATCGCGTCGAAGTAAGTAAATGTTTCCCGCTGAGAGCAGCGATTGCTCGAGCCAAGGGCTCGCAGAATACTGCTGACGGAGCTGGTCAACAATCCGCAGAAATTCGTCATCATCGTTCGCACTGCGAGCAATCTCTCCGAGATTAAACAGCCGTTGAGCACTGACCTCAGGCGTCGAAGCCTGCATGGATTCCAGAATTTTCTTGGCGTCCCGGTTCTGACCCGAATGCCGGAGTGCCTCGGCGAGTTCGACCTGGATCGCAATCCGCTGGTCCGAGGCGACTTCATTCAGCAAATCGCGATATTCACTGGCGGCGTCGCTGAATTGTTTACCCTTTTCCAGCAAATCGGCGCGGCTGAGCCTCGCATCGAGGGTGACCGGCTGGGCCTGAGCCGAAGCTGCCAGCTTATTGAGGTCGTCTTGTACCTGGCTGGCTTCCCAACTGAGAGGCATCGTGTAGTAGAGATTTCGAAAGATGCTCAGGGCCTTTGCCGGCTGGTTGTCTGCTTCGTATGCGCGGCCCAAAACCAGCTCAAGATCAGCCCTCATCGGCTGGCGATCGTTCTCCAGTAACTCGACGGCATCGCTGGCCCGACCATCGGCAATGAGGGCGTTCGCGTACACCACGTGGTTATCGCGGATAAGAAGCGAGTCCGGATAAGCCTTATCGAAAGTGCCTAGAGTGGCAATTGCTTCTGCCAACCGTCCTGCCTGGTAGTAGGCCGTGCCCAGGTAATAATTCACGTAGTCGCCGAGGTCGCCTGCGCGGGGCTTGGCTCGATTTAAGGGTTCAATGGCTTGCGCGTAGCTGTGATCGAGAATCCGCGCATATCCGATGACTAACCATGCCAGAGCCCCCGCATCTTCCCGCGAATGGCGGACGGCGTATGCCTGGACGCCTGCATAGGCGGCTGGAGTGCGATCCTGAATCAGTTGCCGCGCCATGGGCTTCAAGGTAGTTGACGCTACGAACGCTTGATGCATGCGCCGCAGCCGCGGCGATGAACGCTTGCGACGCCGAACCGTGGTGCTTTTTGCAGCCGGTTTCTTCTGGGTTGCCGAATGGTATGTGGATGTGGAGGAGCGAGCAGCGGCCTGCAGAGCAAACAAAGGGTGGCTACTCAGGGCTGCCAGGACAAAACAGACGATCAGATACGAACGAAGCACCACTGCTTTAATTATCTTCCATTTCGATCACAACTGGATGGCAAAGTTGGTTCCGAACTGCCTAGCGGCGGAAACTGGGGCCCATCAGTGATGGATCATCTTCGGCCAGGCTGCGGATAACCTCGATATTGAAGTAATCCCCGCTGGCCGCGGCGGTGTTGCCATATCGTTTTACGTAAGTCGCCCGACTCTTTTCAATGTCTTCCTTAAGCCGATCATACAAATCTTTGTGCTTCCGGCCTTCCGCAACTTTTGCCTGGTTGTAGAGCTTGATCTCATCGGTCAGCAAACGTGCGAAGCGCTGCGCTTTTCGATGAACGTCGGCGTCCTCTGGCGACATCTGGGCAAAAGCGTCCTTTGCCGGTGCTGCAGCCGCTGCCATACCCGCCGCCGCGGCAACGACCGGTGCGGCGTCCTCGCCCGCAGCCGCGGCCATGGCGTGCTTGGGCGCATGTGCTGCGAAGGGATCGGAGAACGAGGAAACCGCCTGAACTGGGGCCGGAGCTGCGTCAGCCGCTGGTTCTGCCGTTGCCTCCTTCGCCGCCTGCTTGCGCAAAGAGGCGACCTCCAGCCATGCGCTGGTGGCAGCAACCAGCAGTTCCAGAGCAGCCGTGTCCATTCCTCCGCCGCCATCCATGCCGCCGTCTGCATAAACCAGGGCGGCCACTTTGTCCTTCAGGTGCAGCGGTAATAGCAGAATCTGGTCTTGCGATGGAGCCCCAAAGTGCGAAATGAACTTAGGATCCATCTCGGCGACGTGCGAATTCAGCGCAGAACGGTTTTGAAGAACCTTGGATGGCGCCGCCGTGCTGACGTCCAAAGCGAAATCTTTGATGTCGTCATTATTGTCGAAGGCTCGCCCCTGCCAGCCATTGGCTGTACCGGCCTTCATTACGAATAGGGCCGCTCGCCCGCAGTAATGTGTGGTGCTCTCCAGGAGCGCGCGCAAAATTTCCTTCTGCGTGGCGCCGCCATGAATGACGGTAATTGCCTTGAGAAGATCCTCGGCGCCACGGCTCGCCACCGCCCCTGCACCCGGCTGGATTTCCTTCTGAACCAGTTCTACTAATTCTCGTTGCAATTGCGGGAGATGGCTCTCGAGGACTTGAGCCACCGCCTTCTCGACGACTTTTGCGACCTGGCCGGTTTCTGCCATTGGTGACGGTCTTTGGCAGGCTAAGACGCGCTTATCCCAGTCTTGCTCTGCAAAGTTTTGATTATAGGGCCAATCTGGCAAACCGGCTGGTGACCGAAGTACCTGCTCTGCGGAAGGAATAATAGGTTGACAGCACCTCACGTAAACTCAGTGAGCCCGAATTACGTCAAAACAAATACGCGCGTAAGGGTCAGCAACCCAGTAAAATAGCAATTCGCTTGCTGCCTGCGCCGCGAAAATTGTTGCATCGGACAAGAAATGAACACCATCCAAAACAGGGTAAGTGAACCTGCGGTCAGTGACGAACTGACACTGGTTCAGGCGGCTAAGGCCGGTGACGTCGGTGCTTTTGAGGAGCTGGTCCGGCGTTACGACCGGAACGTGTTTCGCATCGCGCAGCACATCACGCAGAACCGCGAGGATGCAGAGGATGTGGTGCAGGACGCGTTCCTCAAGGCCTACGGAAATCTGAATCAGTTCCAGGGGCAGTCGAAGTTTTATACCTGGCTGGTGCGTATCGCGGTCAACGAGGCGCTGATGAAGTTGCGGCGCCGGCGGCCGGAGCGCATGGTTTCGCTGGACGAGGACGTAAAAACTGAAGAAGACTCGCTGCCGCGAGAGGTCGCTGATTGGAGCCCAAACCCTGAGCAGCAGTATAGCCAGGCGGAGTTGCGGGACATTTTGAGCCGCACCATACAGGGCTTGCCGCCGAGTTTTCGAACCGTTTTTGTTTTGCGCGACGTGGAAGGTCTTTCAACCGAGGAGACAGCCGAGGCCCTGGACCTCAGCATCCCGGCAGTGAAGTCCCGATTGCTGCGAGCGCGTTTGCAATTACGAGATCGGCTGAGCCGTTACTTTCAAAGACGCGAAAGCGCAGACGGGGGACCAAAACATAATGGCGGAGATGGCAACCAGTGAAATGCTCTGAATTCTTGCATGAGCTGACCAACTACCTCGACGGGGCGATCGACGATCGCACAAAGGCTGAATTGGAAGACCATCTTGCCTGGTGCCACAACTGCTACGTCGTCTGCGATACCACCAAGAAGACCATCGAGATCTACCGCGACTCGCAGCTTTACGAACTTCCCGAAGATCTTCGCACTCGCCTCCGCACGGCGATCGTTTCCAAGTGCAAAGCTAAGAAGAAGGTCGGCCCCGAGTCTGTTTAGGGTCTTTATTCCACGTCCAAATTGACGCCCGTGATTTGCTTTCCGTAACCCTCTGTTGCGGAAAGCATTTCGTGTAGAAGTGCGGACGCATTCCTGCTTGCCTCGGAGTACGGTCAAGAACGAACCTTTTCATTCAGAACCGAATCTAAATAAGTGGCTGGAAAACGCGACCGGAATAGCGGACAGTGAAGCTACCGAGCGATCCGACGGTGGAGGATGTATGTTGGGCGAACTGCTGGACAGTGTCTTCGGTTGCTGGCACCGTCACTACAGCTTTCCCATGACAGCGCGCCGCGGAGTTCGCCGTAGCGGAGCAGCATCACTGACTGGTACTTATGTCGTGTGCCTCGATTGCGGCAAAGAATTTCCTTACGACTGGAGAGACATGAAGGTCATAAGCAGCCCGTCGGATGAGCGCCACTATCTTCGTTCCCTGGCAACCAAGGAAGCCGGCTAAGTTCGAGACATCCTGCGAAGTAATGAAAAGCAAAGCCGCGATTCAGATCGCGGCTTTTGGCATTTCAGCAGGCCTGAAATTCTAATTGTTGTTGCTGTCGTCGCGGCGCTTCAGGGTAGGACGGTCATCATCATTCGTCTGGTCCGATCCCCCGCTCTTATTAGTTCCCGAAGCTCTTCGCAGGCTCGGCTTGCTGTTGTCCTTGGGTTGCGTCATCTTGCGGCGATTCTCAATCGATGCCAGCCGGGCCTTCACGTCGTCAAACTCCGACGTCGTGACGGTGTACTCCGGCCGTGCCGGCAGAATGGTGGCAATCTCTTTCTGCGAAGCCTCAATTCGGTCCGGCGTCTGCGGGTGGCTGGCAAACGTCTTATCCATGAATCCGGGCTTCTTCTTTTCCTGTGCCTCGACCTTCTCGAAGAAACTGATGTACGCCTGCGGGTCGTAACCAGCCTTGTAGTCATACTGCAGACCCAGATAATCGGCCTCAGCTTCAAAGCCACGTTGGAAGCTCATGAAAGCGATCGGCAAGCCAAGACCCGAGGCTTCGTACACGGCATATCCCAGCCCGCCTCCGACGAAGATCAAGGGAATCGTGGCGAGACCGGCGTATTGAGATCGAGTCATCTGCCGGGTGGCGTGACGGGCACAAACGTGCGCGATCTCATGGGCCATCACTCCGGCCAATTCGGCTTCTTCGTCTGCCGCCAAAATGGTCCCGCTGTTGATATAAACGAATCCCCCGGGCAAAGAGAAAGCGTTAATGACGTCGGAATCGATGATCTTAAAAGTGAACGGAACCTGTGCATCAGAGTTGCGGACCAGGTTCTGCCCGAGCCGGTTGACATATTCCGTCACGATCGGATCATTGATCAGCTTGGAAGAAGAATCCACCATCTGGGCGTACTGCTTGCCCATCTTCATATCGGTCTCGATGGAGTACCAGTTGCCCAAGCCACGGCCACCGATTTTGCGGTTGCCAATAGCGTCGACATCATCCTTCCCGCCGTCGTGTTTTACCTTGCTCGGATCGGCGGGCTGCACCGGGTTGTCAGCGCTCGGTGGATTCTGCGAATTTGAGCTGGCGGACGGCTGGCTTTGCGGTGGGCCGGTAGATACACCGGGATCATTCGCGGGAGGCGGCGTCTGCGGATTTCCCGTGCCCGGAGTCTGAGCAAACACGGATACGCTGCTCATCAACAATACTGTCGCGATCAACCAAGTCCGGAACTTCATACGCCACATCTCCCGCCCAAGAAAGAGGGCCCGTTGAGGATTATACCCTTGCTACGCAGACACGTACGCAGGAGTTCTAAGGGATAGGACGCAAAGTAGGCAAGGAAGGTTATCCGCCGTGAACGGAGACAACGCCTTTCCTTGCCGAAAGATGCCTTGCAGCTTCCAGTGAATCGATTCGGAGCGGAAGCTTTGGTTTTGCACAGGAATACGATGTTTGATACCCCTGTCACTGGGAGTTAGCTCGTCTTCGCAGCGTTTAGGCCGACTTTCCATGGGTTAAACACTGATTCTTAGTCTGTTCCCCGACTAGCCAGGGCGTAGCGCAGGCATTTCTTGCCCACGCTGCACAAGAGCGGCTCAACTTGTGTTCGGTCGTGGCAAGTCGTACCATTGCGCGTTCCCAGCCAGTCAATTTTTGAGATTGGGAGGCGCTAATGTTGGATCGTCGCTATTTTCTCTCCTCCACCGCCGCAGGACTGGCAGCGACGCTTGCCTTTCGTCCACCCCTGCTTGCGCAGCTTGAAAAAGCGCCCACTTCCCTGCCCGATTCCGGACTGTACCAGCACAACGAGGACGCCTATTGGGCGGAATTGCGCAAGCTGTTTCTCATTCCGTCCGACGAAGTCTATCTAAATAACGGCACTGTCGGATCCAGCCCTGCGCCCATCCTGCGGGCCGTTTTCGATGGCTACGAGAGCACAGAAAAAATGGACCAGCAGGATCCCGAAGATTACCCCATCTGGGGCTATGCGGCGTGGAACGAATTCCGTGATCCGCTGGCTGAATTCGTGGGTTGCAGGCGTGACGAAATTGCTCTGGTTCGCAATGCCACGGAAGCCAACAGCTACATCGCCAATGGCATTGACATGCAACCCGGCGATGAGGTGTTGATGACGGATCAGGAGCATCCCGGTGGAGTGCATCCGTGGAACCTGAGAGCGAAACGATACGGAGTGGTCATAAAGAAAGTGGCGTTGCCCAAGCCGGTAAAGGACGCCAACCAGGTCCTCAATTTATTCAACGACGCCATGACGCCCCGCACTCGGGTGATGTTTTTCAGCCATATAACCACCGTGACCGGCGTCGTTTTGCCGGCAAAAGATCTTTGTACTCTTGCACGCTCGAAGGGCATATTGTCGGCCATTGATGGCGCACATGTTGTCGGGATGATGCGCCTCAACCTGCATGATCTGGGCTGTGATCTTTATTCCTCCAGTCCGCATAAGTGGCTGATGGCGCCGAAAGGATCTGGATTTCTATATGTTCGCGACGAGGTCATTGATCGAATATGGAATACCATCGCCACGGAGGGGTGGGACGACCCCAAGCTGAGAGCGGAACGTTTTCAGCGGATCGGGTCATCGAATGTGCCTTCGCTGTGGGGATTGCGAGCATCTCTCAAAATGGCAAACGACATCGGATTAGAGCGCATTGAACACCGTCATCGACAGCTCTGCGACTACGTTCTCGGCGAAATGACGAAACGCGGGGCGGAGTCGTGGACCTCGCCGGACCCGGCGCTCCGCTGTGCCATTGCAACAGTAAATGTCCCGCCCATTAAACGGATGGAACTGGAAATCTGGATGTGGAAGGAGCACAAGATTCGCATTCGCGGCGGTGAGCCATCGAAGCTGCGCCTATCGACGCCCTATTATCTCTCAAAGAAAGATCTCGACCGGTTTCTCGCTACATTCGACCAGTACAAACGCCAGACGCAGACTGCATAACGCAACTTCTGAACCGAGGATCCCCAGCCAAGCTCGGGATTTCGGCGCACGGCCAACTCGCCGCAGACGCCTCAACTTGCATTTCTGGCGGCAACCACGGAGGATAGCTAGCGAGCGATTCGGCAAAATCGCACAATCTTATGATCCACGAAATTCTTCCCGTCGGACCGCTGCAATGCAATTGTTCCATCATTGGAGACGAGGCCACGCGTGAGGCGATGGTCATCGATCCGGGGGATGATATTGAGGAAATTCTTGGGATCATCGCCACGCATAAGCTCAAGGTCAAACAAATCGTCATCACCCATGCGCACATTGACCACGTCGGAGGCGCCATGAAGCTGCGCGCGGCGACCGGCGCGCCCATTCTGCTAAACCAGAACGATTACGCCTTGTTGAAGATGCTCGACATGCAAGCCGCCTGGGTCGGGATGCCCAGTCCAGGCAACGTGGAAATTGACCAGAGTGTTGCGCAGTCCGATACGGTCAAAGCAGGGTCACTGGTCGCGAATGTGATCGATACTCCCGGTCACACCGAAGGCAGTATCTGCCTGTATTTCCCAACTGAGAAGAAGTTGCTCGCCGGGGACACCCTATTTGCCGGGAGCATTGGGCGCACCGATCTCCCCGGCGGCTCTTTCGAGAAGATCATTCGTTCCTTACACGAAAAAGTCCTGGCGCTGCCCGATGAGACGATTGTGATTCCGGGCCATGGCCCCCAGACCACGATCGGCGAAGAGCGCGAAAGCAATCCGTTCCTGACGTAGTCAGGTGTGGGTCGCTTCAGAGCCGATCCGGGGCGATGGACCGAGCCCCCTGACCAAGTTCAGGTCTGTGCCCACCCGCGTGGGAAGATTATGGCTTGAGATCGAGAACAGCTTTGCCACTCTCGAAGTCGATCGGCACGGAAACGTGATCATGGACGATCAGCCATTTTTCGTCTATTTTGCGGAGGCCGCTGGTGGCGCGAAGCCATAAGTCCGATTGCTGGCCGTTCTTAAGCTTTCCCGTGAAGTGCTCCAGGGCGTGGATGAACCCGAGGTCGCCGCTGCTCAGAATACGCATGTCGCGGTACTCGACGTGGATGGGGCCGTCGTACTGGCCGAGGAATTCCAGATAATCTTTACGATAGGCATCTTTGCCCTTGTACTGAAGCGGTGGCACAACGTCGTACGCGATGACCGCATCGCCGGGCGCATAGATCGACATGATGCCCTCAATATCATGGGCTTCAAATGCCTTCGCCCATCGATCGTAAACTGCCTTGATCTCAGCTTCGTTCTTGATTGTGGCAGTGGTGGCGGTTTGACTCCATGCAGCCGCAGCCAGCAAAGACAATGCGGCCAACAACAGAAAAATGCGCCTACTCTTCATAGCCGGCCCTCCCGTTGCCATGGGATTGTCCTCGCGTAGAGGGGTGAGTGTCAAAGTGGGGCATCAGCGGCGTTGGCTTACTTGCCCAGTTTCGCGCTGAGGGCGCGCAAGGCGTTCTGTGTCTCCGGCGCCCACCAGCGGGCCGTGACCATCTGTACTTCAGGCTCGAGGTCCTGCTCAAAATACGCGGCCAGATCAGCCCGAGCTTGGCGGCGGGTAATAGACATAGCTTCGCCGGGTAAAGCGAGCAAGCTCTGGCACCACTGCAGAGCACGGTGAATGACCTCATCAGCTGCCACCGTCTCCTCAATTAGCCCGACTGCCATCGCCTCCCGAGGCGAGATAAGCAGACCGGCAACTGCAAGCCGCTCGGCCTGGCGCGGCCCAACCAGCCGCCGCAGCCCTGCCAGAATTACCGGCGGCAGCGGCAACCCGACCTGCACCTCACTCAACCCGATCTTGAAATCCCCTTCCGCCACGAGTCGCCGATCGCAGAACAGTGCGAGCACTGTGCCTCCTGCGGGAGCATGGCCGGTAATCGCGGCGGCAATTGGAATCGGCGAGCAGGCGATTGCTTTCAGCAGGGCGTAGAACTCACGCCAGAGTACCGCCATTTTGGCGTGGTCGTACCCGAGGAGGAGTGGAACGTCGAGGCCGCCGGAGAATCGGCCCGGGGATCCGGATAGAACCAGGGCCCGAATTCCATCCTTGGGCGCATTCTCGACCGCCAGCCGCAGGGCGAAGATCAGCTCATGTGAGAGCGCGTTTACTGGCGGGCGATTCAGCCGCACTTCGCGAATCGGACCATGATCGAAGCTTAGGAGCATACGTCCAGCCGTTGAGTGCAGGGACATTATAGGCCGGACTGGGATGACGTTCTTCGAGCCAGTTACAGCGTGCGACGGTGGGTCTCAAGCCGTTTCCCTTTCGCAGCCCCCAGAGATGCATGGACCCCTTCGTTGGGAGGCGGCCATAAAAGGACCGCCTCCACTTCCTCAGGATGACAATCGGTTAGTTCTCAGTGGTGAATTGGAAGACAGGAGTGTCCGCCCCACACCCAATCGGGTAAGATACTCGGCTGCTGGCGCAGGAAAATGAATCGCGAATATTACAGGGGATATAGCCAGGAACTTCAGCGCGACATGGAGGCGCTGGTCTTCGGGCATGCCGGGACGCCGCTGCTGGTTTTCCCAACATCGATGGGCCGGTTTTTCGAATATGAAGACCGCGGCATGATTGGCGTACTCGCCCCCAAGATTGAAGCGGGCCAGTTGCAGGTCTTTTGTCCCGATGGAGTAGATTCGGAAAGCTGGTACAACAGAGCGGTGCATCCGCGGCAGCGGGTGCTGCGGCATGTGCAATACGAGCGTTATATTCTGCACGAACTGTTGCCGTTTGTGCGGTGGAAGAACCAATCTCTCAGCTTGGCCGTTACCGGCTGCAGTTTTGGCGGCTACCACGCGGTGAATTTTTCCTTGAAGCATCCCGACGTGGTGACGCATTGTGTCAGCATGAGCGGGGCCTTCGATATCCATCAGTTTCTCGACGGGTATTACGATGACGATTGCTACTTCAATTGCCCGCAGGATTTTGTGCCCAACCTGAGCGATGATTGGTTTCTAAGCCATTACCGGCAGATGAAGATCGTGTTGGGTTCGGCGGATTGGGACATGTGCCTGGACCAGAACGTGAAACTATCCGAGAAGCTGAACGCGAAAGCGGTGCCACACTGGCTGGACGTTTGGAATGACCATTCCCAACACGATTGGCCATTGTGGCTGAGGATGGCAGGAAAACACTTTTGACGGATATCGTCATTCTGAGCGAGTGCGTTCATTCGCTCCGATGACATCGGATAAGGGGTCGAGATGAAAAAGATCGGAATTTTGTTCGGGATGGAGAATACATTTCCGCCTTCGGTGGTTGAGCGAATCAACAAGATGAAAACCGACGACGTCACAGCGGAGTTCGTGAAAGTTGGCGGGGTCAAGATGGCCGAACCGAGTGGCTACCGGGTCATCATTGACCGGATTTCGCAAGACATCCCTTTCTATCGCGCCTATCTCAAAAACGCAGCGCTGACCGGGACGATCGTGGTAAACAATCCATTTTGGTGGACCGCGGACGACAAGTTCTTCAACTATTCGCTGGCCAGCAAGCTCGGCGTGGCGATCCCGCCAACGGTGATTCTGCCGCATCATTCGCACCCGGTGGGTACTACCGACCAGTCGATGCGCAACTTAATTTATCCCCTCAATTGGGAGGAGATTTTCGATTCCGTCGCCTTTCCGGCTTTCCTGAAGCCCTATGCCGGCGGTGGCTGGAAACACGTGTACAAGGTCCATTCGCCAGAGGAGTTCTTCCACTATTACAACCAGACGGGTGATCTGTGCATGACGCTGCAGCGCGGAGTGGAATTCGAAGAGTATTACCGATGCTACGTGGTCGGCCAGGAAGAAGTGCACGTCATGAAGTATGACCCCAAAGCTCCATTCCACGAGCGCTACGTTAAGGGCAATCCTCCGCCCTCCAGTGCACGGCTGCACGACCGAATTGTGAGAGATGCTCTCCTGCTATGCCGGGCGCTGGGCTACGACTTGAACACGGTGGAGTTCGCTGTTGAGGACGGAGTTCCTTATGCAATCGACTTCATGAATCCCGCTCCCGATGCTGACATTAACTCGGTTGGCCGGGAGAATTTTGAGTGGATTGTGGATGCGGTTGCCGCAATGGCGGTGAAGAAAGCACTTAGCGACGAGAATCCGGCACGGGAGTTGCGCTGGGCCGCATTTTTGTCGGGGCCGCTGGAGGTTGCGGCCGCAAAGCCGCCGGCAAGGAAGAGGGCAAAAGCCTGACTGACTGGAACAACTCAGAGACGCTTTCGCTTCAGTCCCGGAATCTTCCCAATTCGCGAATCCCCGGCACAGATCAGCTCGCAGGCGTGCATCACAGATTCTTCAAAATGAGGCGCATCCGCCGGCAGCACCTGCCACCCGGTCACCGGCTTGCCCAAAACGCCTATCGACCGCATGGTTGGGAACTCCTTGCGCAAGCTTGCATGGTGGTCCTTCTGGGTCGCGAGCCAAACGCCATTATCGGCAGGGTGGGTGGGCTTATCGCGCAGCACCAGAACGATCCTGTCCTGTACATAGACTGCGGTAGATCCGAACATGGCTTGCGTCCGCGGCGATGCCGAGGCCAACGCGTCCAGCACAAACGCATAGGGGATCGGTCTGCGTGTTTTCAACGGAAACGGGATTTCCGCTGTCGGACGCGTGCGGCGATTGCCCGCTCTGGGCATTGGAACATTCTAAGGCATTAACCCGCGAGAAACCGAGGCCCGGCCGCCCCGGGGACAAAAGACTCAAGTGGCTTTAAAGAGAGATTGCTATACTGATGCGGTTTGTTATGCAGCCTACCTTCACTATCGGGATTGAAGAGGAATACCAGACCATAGACCCGGTCTCCCGCGACCTGCGTTCGCACATCCAGTCGGAAATCCTGGAAAAAGGGAAAGTCCTGATGCAGGAAAAGGTGAAATCCGAGCTGCACCAGGCGGTTGTGGAAGTCGGCACCGCAGTTTGCAAAAACATCAAAGAGGCGAAGGCTGAAGTTAAGAAACTGCGCCGGGACATGATCAAGCTGGCCCGCGAGAACGGTCTGGAGCTGGCTTCCGCTGCAACCCACCCCTTTGCGGATTGGCGGGTGCAGGAGATTACTCCTGACGAACGATATAAGAACATCGTTCAGGACATGCAGCTCGTGGCGCGCGCGAACTTGATTTTCGGCTTACACGTTCACGTCGGTGTGGAGGACCGCGAGACCGCGATCCACATGATGAATCACGCGCGCTATTTTCTTCCCCATATACTCGCCCTCTCCACGAATTCCCCGTTCTGGCTGGGAATGAATACCGGGCTGAAGTCGTACCGATGTAAAGTGTTCGACAAATTTCCGCGAACCAACCTCCCCGACTATTTTCCGAGCTGGGGTGAGTACGAGAACTTTATCAAACTGCTGATTAAGACCAACTGTATCGACAACGCCAAAAAAATCTGGTGGGACATCCGGCCGCATCCATTCTTTAACACGCTGGAGTTCCGCATTTGCGATATTCCCATGCGGGTGGATGAAACCATCGCCCTGGCGGCGCTCATCCAGGCTACGATCGCCAAGCTGTACAAGCTTTACGCGGCAAACCAGGGATTCCGGCTGTATCGGCGGGCCTTGCTCATGGAGAACAAGTGGCGGGCGGCGCGGTATGGGCTGGATGGCAAGTTAATTGACTTCGGCAAACAGAAAGAAGTCCCGGCGCGAGATCTGATAAAAGAGTATTTGGAGTTTGTCGACGATGTCGTCGACGAACTGGATTCCCGTGAGGAGTTAAATTACATTCACGAGATCTTGAAAATGGGTACAGGGGCTGACCGGCAATTGCGAGTTTTTGAAGAAACGGGCGACATGCAACGGGTAGTAGATTACATCATCGAGGAGACGGGGATCGGTTTGGCGGAGAACACCGTTGCCGCTTCCGAAAGAAAAGCCGGATAATGAGCCTTCCTGCAACTCAGACCAACCAACAACTCAGCAAGATTGCCTTTGATCCAGAACTTACTCCCGGCGCCCACAATGCCGTGACCGTCTGTCTGCGGATCCAGCCCAGGGAGAAAGTCACTCTGATTACGGACGAGGCGACAAAAGAGATCGCCGCCAGCATTGCCAGGGAGTTGGAAAATGTTGGTGCGCCCTACCGCGCGTGGGTGCTGGAAGATCTGGCGCCGCGGCCGCTGGCCGGGTTTCCTCAAGAAATCGCTGACGACCTCGAAACCAGCCGAGTCAGTATCTTTGCCGTGCAGGCCCAGACCAACGAGCTCCGTTCCCGCATGCAGATGACCGACATCGTCAATCGGCGCAAAATTCGCCATGCTCATATGGTGAACATCAACCGGCAGATCATGCTGGAGGGAATGCGCGCTGACTTCATGAAGGTGGATCGCATTAGCACCAAAGTTGCTGAGATGGTGAGGAAGGCCTCGAGCATCCATGCCAGGACGCCGGCGGGCACCGATTTGGTTGCAGACCTGAATGCCAACTATCGATGGCTGAAAACCAGCGGACTTATCAGCCCTGAAAAATGGGGGAATCTGCCGGGGGGAGAAGTGTTCACCACTCCCGGCGAGGTAAACGGAACGTTCGTGATCGACGGCGTTGTCGGGGATTGGCTCTGCGCGAAGTTTGGCGACCTGCGCGACACACCGCTAACCATTCGAATAAAAGGTAACCGCCTGACGGAAGCCCACTCCGCAAATCGTGAACTAGAAAGCGACTTCTGGAACTACACTCATACCGACAACAACAGCGACCGCGTCGGTGAATTCGCGATCGGAACCAACATTGAGCTGAAAGACGTGATCGGCCAGATTCTGCAGGACGAAAAACTTCCCGGTGTCCACATTGCGTTTGGCAATCCGTACGGCGAACACACCGGCGCCGATTGGTACTCGTCCACTCACATCGATGTGGTCGGACGACAGTTCGATATCTGGGTGGATGACCGGCAGATCATGCGCAATGGACAGTTTCTGATCGAGCTTTAAAAAAAATAGCCAGTCACGATGCAGTTGTAAACATTCGCGCCCGAAGAAGCCGGCACCACACATGATTCCTTCTCTCCGAAAGCAATTCAACGAGAAATTCAGAGCGGAGAAATATCAGCAGTTGTTGAAAGCGATCGAAGAGCGATCTGGCACCCCGATGCAATTCCGTGTCTCCGAGACACCCTGCTTCTTTCCCAGGGAACTGCTCGAACAGATGGCGCAATACGGCAAAGAATTGATCCGCCAGTTGGGCGGTCTGGAGTATCGGAAAGCTTCATTTGCGGCAATTCCACCGGCGTTCAACGTGCCCAACGAAGCACCGCATCCGATGTTCGTCCAGGTGGACTTCGGCTTAGCGCGAGGCGGTAACGGCCAATTACAGCCGAGGCTCGTCGAGCTCCAGGGTTTCCCTTCCCTTTATGCTTATCAGGCGCTCCTGTCGCAACTCTACGTAGAGATCTTCGACCTTGATGAGGATTTGCGATACCTGCACGGTGGGCTGAATTGGGAAAGCTACAAGGACCTGCTACGGCGGGCAATCCTCGCCGATCATGATCCGCAAAATGTGATTCTGATGGAAATCGATCCGTTGCGTCAGAAAACACTGCCGGATTTTCTGCTCACAGAGAAGCTGTTAGGAATTCCAACGGTCGCAATTACGGATGTTGAAAGGCGCGGGCGAGAACTTTTTTACGAAAAATCCGGCAAACGCATTCCCATTCACCGAATCTATAACCGCGCCATCGTGGATGAGCTTGTGCGCAAGAAACTGGTGCTGAATTTCCGCTTCGACGAAGAACTTGATGTGGAATGGGCGGGGCATCCGAACTGGTATTTCCGGATCAGCAAATTCTCGCTGCCATACTTGCGGCACGAATGCGTGCCGCAAACCCAATTTCTGGATCGAGTCGAGAGGATTCCCGATGAGCTACAGAATTATGTCATCAAGCCTCTCTTCTCATTCGCAGGCCTCGGCGTGATTATTAATCCCACGAAAAACGACGTTGCCGCCATTCCAGGTGACAAGCGGCCGCAGTATATCCTGCAGGAGAAAATCAACTTCGAGCCCGTAATCGACACGCCTTTTGGCCCTACTAAAGCTGAAATCCGGATGATGTACGTCTGGCTGGATGAGCTTCTGCCAGTAATGAGCATCGTGAGAATGGGCCGGGGCCTGATGATGGGGGTCGACCACAACAAAAACCTGGAGTGGGTGGGATCGTCAGCGGCGCTCTATAGAAACAATTAATGCAAAAATGAGAAAGGCTGTGACATTGGTTATGCTCTAGCCGCCAGTTCCTGCGAGGGAACCCACAGCGTGGATGCACGCACCGTCACAGCCCTTGATGTGACCACTGCTTTCGCAGTTTCAAACCCCGACTACTCCTCGCAGAGCTGTCGGTTTTTTCGGGTTTGAATGTTCAGCAGTTGCCCGCCGAACCAATCACCCAGCCTACTTCGGGATGACTAATTTTATTTGAGCCAACCCTTTCAGCCGTCGACGGAACCCAAGGTAACATTTGTGACAGGAATGTCAACGCCATTTTTCAGTGCAATGAACATTCGCGGAAGGCATATGTCCAGGAGTGACAAAGCGTTGACCGCCAAAAGCTTGCAGCGAGGCCCGGGAAATTTCCCTAGATTTGCACAGCATTTTTCACATTTCTGTGTCCAACGGAAAACACCTCGGCAATTCGCGGTGTGGCGAATCCAGGTGTATATTGTTTCGCGCCATGACTCGCGACAGCGCGGTTGATTCCCGCCAGGAGATGTTGCGGGTTGCGGCTCGGTTGTTTCAGCAGCAGGGATATGACGCCACTTCCATGAGCGACGTCGCCGCTGCACTCAACCTCAGCAAGGGCGGACTCTATCATCATTTCCAGAGCAAAGATGAGATTCTTTTCGATTTGATGAACCATGCCATGGATCTCACGCACCAAGAGATCCTTGATCCTGTTCGCCGCGTTACGGACCCGGAAGAACGCCTTCGCCTCTTGATCAAACTCCATGTTGAAGTCGTGTTAAGCGCTCGTGATCGAGAAATTACTGTCCTCTTGCACGAAAATCACCCTCTTCCTCCTTCCTTACGCAAGCAGATCAATGCGCGAAAGAAAGAGTACATTCAGTTCGTGGAGAATCTGATCGCTGAGGTTCAACGGGCAAGAGGAACTACGCGGCCGGTATCTGCCCATGCAGCGACGTTCGCTTTACTGGGCATGATCAATTGGCTTTACCAATGGTACAAGCCGGGAGGGCCGCTCACACCGGAAGAAATTGCGCAACAATACACCGAAATCTTCTTCGGCGGAAGCTTCTGAACCGGCCCTTCATTTACCTCGAAACTCTGGCTTGCGCTTCTCCAGGAATGCCTTAATGCCTTCCTGATAGTCGCTGCTGTCGTACACTTCGCGGCGAAAGGCTTGAATCCGCTCATACGCCTCGGGGGTCAAGGGATGCGCGTTGCTGAGCACTCGTAGTTCTTCCTTCAATATCCGGTGCACTAGCGGCGAGGTCTGCGTGATAGTTCTGGCAAGGTTCATGGTGAAGCATTCGATCTCTTCGCGAGGCACAACATGGTTGATAACACCCGCGGCCGCCAGTCGCTGGGCGGGCATAGGCTCGGCAGTGAAAAGCATTTCCTTTATCAGGTGCATTCCGGCAACTTTCAAAAAATTTAGCGTTCCCGAGAGATTGTAGGGAATTCCCAGTCGTGCCGGGGTCAGAGCAAAGGTTGTATCGGTGGAGGCGACTACAACATCGCAACCCATCACTAACTCGCAGGCTCCGCCCCAGACCGATCCTTCCACCATCGCAATGATTGGCGCAGGATGAGTCTCGATTTCGCGGATTACATGCCGCAGCGGATCGCTATAGGTGAGAGGATCACGACCATTCGTTGGCAGTTCGCGAACGTCGTGTCCGGCGGAGAACACCTTCGCCCCTCGTGCCGCCCGCAAGATCACGACTTGCAGCGCAGCCGACTTCATCTGTTCCAGGGCGGCGCACATGTCTGCGATAAGTTGCCGGCTTAGGGTGTTCACTTTCCCGTGGTTCAGGGTAATCGTGCCGATAGGCCCATCCGTGGCGGTAAGAATTGTGGAGAAGGAGTTCTGGTTCTGCATAACTCGAACAAGTGCAACCATCAGTATCCGGTATTCGTCCAGGTGCGACAAGGTCACAGGTCACACCGCGGAATTCACGGTTACTGCGGTAATGTGCAGGTTAATCTGCGGCTCATGAATAATCGAGGTGCGCTTCCGCTGGTGAAGACTCTCAACCACACGAGTTACGGAACCTGACCGAGTGATTCTTGCGACCTTCTGAAGCCGCCTGGAAAATCGCCGCGACATGATCACGGGAGCACAGAAAGCGCGAAGCATCGAGCAACGAAACATCGCAACCGCTTTATCTCAACTTTACAAATCCATCCTCAAAATGATCTCCAGCGAGATCTCACTCACCGAGGTTCTCGAAGCTTTGTGCAGATCAATCGAAGCGGAATATCCCGAACTCCTATGCTCGGTGCTTCTCCTGGATACGGATGGTGTTACGTTGAGGCAAGGCGCGGCGCCGAGTCTTCCCAGCGACTACAGCCGATGTGTCGATGGAATAAAAAGTGGTCCACAAGCAGGCTCTTGCGGAACCGCAGCTTACCGGGGCGAGCAGGTGATTGTCGAGGACATCGCCAACGACCAACTGTGGAAGGGGACCGCTCAGCTGGCGCTACGTCATGGCCTCAAAGCATGCTGGTCGACTCCCATTCTGTCTCGCGCCGGCAGGGTTCTGGGAATCTTTGCCGTCTATTGTCGCGAACCGCGCCAGCCACACGCTGACCATCTTCAAATGGTGGAGTGCGCCACTCACCTTGCGGGCATAGCGATCGACCGCGAGCATGCGGAAGAGGAGTTGCACGCCGTCGAAACCCGCTATCGCAATCTGGTCGAGCGGCTTCCGGCCATCACGTACATCGCCGAAGTCGGAGCCCTGGGGCGGTGGCATTATGTCAGTCCGCAGATTCAATCGATCCTGGGCTACTCGCCGGAAGACTGGATGGCAAACTCGGCCAATTGGATTAACAACATCTACCCTGATGATCGGGATCAGGCGTTGGAGGCAGAGAAGCGCTTTTGGGAAAGTGGCGGAATGTTTCGCGCTGAGTACCGTATGTTGGCTCGCGACGGGCGGGTGTTGTGGTTTCGCGATGATGCCATCTATCTGCGCACTCCAGACAGCCAGAAGCCGGTGATGCAGGGCGTTTTGTACGACATCACCGAGTACAAGAATCTCGAGGAACAACTACGGCAGTCGCAAAAAATGGAAGCCGTAGGCCAGCTGGCCGGTGGTGTCGCTCACGACTTCAACAACCTCCTGACAATTATCCAGGCGCATGATGAGCGCATACTGAACCGCCTTCCTCACAGCCACGAAGCCCATAAAGACGCGACCGAGATCAAGCAGGCGGTCGAGCGCGCAGCCGGGCTGACCCGGCAACTCCTGGCCTTCAGCCGCAAACAGGTGTTGCAACCCAAGATCGTGGACATCAATGTGGTTGTCAGCGATGTAGCCCGAATGCTCCACCGCCTGCTCGGCGAGCACATTGATATAAACCTGATTACTGCCGACTCGTTGCCGCAAGTGAAAGTGGATCAGGGGCAGATGGAACAGGTGATTCTTAACCTTGCGCTGAATGCGCGCGACGCCATGCCTCACGGCGGCACCTTAACCATGGAAACTGAGAACGTGCAGATTACCGAACCAGGGGAACAGGTGCCGGTCAAGCCGGGAAGCTATGTGCTGCTGAAAGTCAGTGATACCGGGACGGGCATGGACGCGGAAACGCAACGGCACATTTTCGAGCCATTCTTCAGCACAAAGGAGTTGGGCAAAGGGACGGGACTTGGTCTGGCAAGTGTGTATGGGGTGATCAAACAAAGCGGTGGCGGAGTGTCGTTCCAAAGTCAACTCGGGCACGGCACTACGTTCAAAGTTTACCTGCCGGAGGCACACAAGGCGGAAGCGTCTGAGGCGACACTTCTTGTCAGTTCGTCGAAGCCCAAAGTAAGCGAGACGGTTCTTGTGGTAGATGATGAACATGAAATTCGCGAGATGATCAGCGAATATCTTCAGCAAAGCGGATACACGGTTCTGCACGCGCAAAATGGCCGCGAGGCACTGGAGATCGCCCATCGCTACAAAGGTTTAATCCACCTGCTGATCACGGACGTGGTGATGCCGGAACTCGGCGGTCCGGAATTAGCGGAACAAGTGCGACGCTTACGGCCCCGGACAAAGGTCTTATTCACTTCGGGCTACCTGGACGGTGCAGTAAGCGACAAATCTGCCGATCAGCAGGCAGCGGTCCTGCAAAAGCCGTTTGCACTGAATGTGCTCGCGAGTAAAGTCAGGGAAGTACTGGACCAGCCCTTGCTAGGGGGCGAGGTCCACATTAGCCGGGGCAACCCCACTCAGTGATTGCCGTGCTCTATTCGCCTCTAACTCCATCAATTCAAGCAATCGCAGGTTGAGGATCACGACGAAGCTTATCGGTTGACCGCCGGCCGCTGATCAGCCAATGAAGGAGTATTCAATCGGCACTCGATCACGGAACACCGTCTATCGACAACCTATGGCAGAATTGTTGCCGTCTCAGATCAGTGTTTAGGAGCT
>Ga0187777_10000526_pt1 | contig 25989 bp, 25 predicted proteins | sample 1015_Q2_SP5_10_M_FD_132416 | JGI IMG/M metagenome (GOLD analysis project Ga0187777, IMG submission 132416) | Tropical peat soil microbial communities from peatlands in Department of Meta, Colombia - 1015_Q2_SP5_10_MG | ecosystem: Environmental > Terrestrial > Soil > Wetlands > Peat | place... | reverse complement strand
GCATTGTTTGCGCCCCCCGCTGTGTTCAAGACCGCCTTCCTCGTCTTTGTGATCTTCATTGCCGTGAGAATGTTGTGGGGCGGCGATCGCTGGAACCTTGGCGACAAATTGCCAGGCCGCGGCATGCTTGCCATCTACGGACTTATCACCGGTCTTGTTTCGTCGCTCGTTGGCGTGAGCGGCGGGGCGATTTCGAACGCCGTTCTTACGCTCTATGGAAGACCGATGCACCAGGCGGTCGGAACGTCAGCCGGCGTCGGCGTGCCAATCACGATTGCCGGTATGATTGGATATATGCTGGCCGGTTGGCCGCACATGGCGCAGTTGCCGCCTTTATCGATCGGCTTTGTGTCGCTAATCGGCTTTGTGCTGATGGCGCCGGTTGCCAGCTACACAACGAGCTACGGCGTACGGTTGGCGCATTGGCTGCCGCGAAGAAAGCTGGAGATCGCGTTCGGAATATTCCTGATTCTTGTGGCGCTGCGATTTATCGTCAGCATGATCTGACCTACGACGTCAGGGGTTCCCTCGCAGGCGCAATCGGTCGCCACGCACCTCCCAACTTTGCAGCCGGTTAAGGAAGCTCATTCCTAGGAGATTGTTCTTGAGCTGGCCCGGTTGCGCCACCAGCGCCGGTACAGAGCGCTCGGTTAGTCCGCCCACCGCGAGACGATCGAGCGTAACGGCAGCGGCGCGCGTGCGGCCGTTCGCTGTATCAATATTGACCGTGTAGGGAAGAACTTCGATGGGCAGACCGGCGGCCTTGGCCGCCTCTTGGGTCAACACAACTGAGCTGGCGCCTGTATCGAGCACCATGGGGACTCGCGTGCCATTGATATAGGCGGCGACAGAGAAATCTCCGCTGTGTCCACGCACGACTTCGACATTACGGCCGTGGCCTGCGACATGACCCGGCATGAGTTCGGCGATCACCCGATCGGCCACTTCACGCAGCTCGAAACGATAGCTATAGCCGACTACCAGCAGCAGTCCGATCACCGCCCAGAAAATTGCCGCCTCGAAGGCTTTCGACAGCCTTTCGCGGAACAGCACGAGCACGAGGCCGCCGACAAAGACGACCATGACGATCTTGATCGCAAGTGAGCCGACGTCATGCCGCAGCACGTTGGTTATGGCGTCCTGATCGCTGCTTGCGATCAAAGCGGCCAGCGACAGGGCGACGCCAAGCAGGAGGGACCAAACGAGGCGGCGGCTCACGACATTACCCCAACGCCACAACCGGCTTTGCATCGTATGCCGAGAGACGATCGGACAATTTATCCATGACCTGGCGGCGCTCGAAATCGCTCATCGCGGTCCAACGCGCAATTTCGTCGACCGTGCGACCACAGCCCAGACACAAGCCCTTACGGGCGTCGAGGGTGTAGATGTTGACGCAAGGACTCTCGATCATTGGCTCGTCTCTGGCCTGAATCGGATGCGACCATAAGCATCGTGGTGAGGAAGGCAATCGTGACGATTGTCGCAACGTCTAAGTGCCGGCGCGGAATAGCGGCCTGCCGCTAAGCCGGCGTTTTTCCTCGCTGGGGACCTCCGGCTCGCCTTTCGACGCGATCGGCGGCGCAGGTTCCGGCATGACCGCCATCGCCGCCACCACCCGCTCCGGCGGAAACGTGACAATCACTTCGGTGCCGATGCGGAGCTTGGATTTTAGAGTGAACGTGCCGCCATGGAGATCGACAAGGCTCTTGGCAATGGGCAGGCCGAGACCCGCGCCTTGTTCGGCTGATTTTATCGAATTCGAGCCCTGGCCGAAGGATGCAAGCACAATCGGAATTTCTTCTTCGGGAATACCGGGGCCAGTGTCCTTCACGCTGATGTACTGACCGCCCGAAGCAGTCCATCCGGCCTTAAGCCAGATCTCACCGCCCTGCGGCGTAAACTTTATCGCGTTGGAAAACAGGTTGAGACAGATCTGCCGGATTGCCCGTTCGTCGGCCCATAGCCGAGGCAAATCCGCCTCGAAGATTTCGTGAATCTGTATCTTGCGATTGGTGGCGCGCAACTTCAGCAGATGATGGCAATCCTCGATAATCGCGACCAGCGATACCGATTCCTCATTGAGCTCGTAGCGGCCGGCTTCGATACGCGACAGATCCAGAATTTCGTTGATCAGACCCAACAGATGCACACCGGAGTTGTGGATATCGGAAGCGTATTCCTTATAGGCCGGCACTGTATGGGCGCCGAACACTTCGGCTTTCATCACCTCAGAAAATCCCAGAATGGCATTTAGTGGCGTGCGCAGTTCGTGGCTCATCTGGGCGAGGAAACGCGACTTGGCGACGTTGGCCGCCTCCGCGCGCCGGCGTGCTTCGTCGGAAATTGATTTTGCCTGTTCAAGCTCACCGATCAGTGCGTCTTTCTCCGCACGCGCTTGCAGCGTGGCAAGAGTGCTTGAATAGAGTCGGTACGTGAGCGCCGCGAAATAACCCTGCGCCGTTATGGCCATACTGCAGAGGATGTAGTCGCGAACCGTACCTTGCAGGATGAAATCGATGACGATTGCGGTAGTGACCGGAATGGTTGCCGCAAACACTGCTGCCGGCATGCTGGAGGCAAGCATGCTGGAGACCGCGACCACCAGCAGCATGACGAACAACATGAAAGTGTTCGTACTTTCACCGGCGCCGAGCGGATGGAGGAGAACAAACGTCCATGCCAGCCCGTAGAATAGATCGAGCACAATGAAGCGGAGCGCCCAAGCGCGCGGTGAGATCTCGCTCGTCGGACGCTCAAGAAACCGTCGGCACTTAAGAACTATGACGACGTGAATGACCAGGACCGCGGCTGTCCACGCTCCAGCAATGATCGCGCCGTTCCATATGCTCGATATGAATCCGACGGTCGAAACGAGGAGAAATATGACCAGGGAGGCAGAAATCCGGTTTTGCGCATAAGTGCGCAGAAGTTCGTAGTCGAAAGCTGCCCGGGTGCCGCTGGACGAAGTCAGGCGATCGCGGGCCTCTCGGACGTATTGCGCAGCGAGGCGCCGTTTTACCGGCGATCCTTCCGGCGGCAGCGCGGTCAGGTCAGGTTGTTGGCTCGGAATTGGCATTAAATGACGCTGGCACTTGCAAAAGACTCCCGGGAGCGTTGCGCAAAATCCTTAAGACCAGGCTTAAGAGGGGCCTAAAAACTCTGGTTAATGTATATTTACGCGGGTTTGACAGCGTTTTTTGCCCATGTTCGGCTAGCTCTAGGGGAATTCGGACGGGAGCACCAAATGAAACTCTACGACAGCAAAGTCGCGCCCAATCCCCGGCGTACCCGCATTTTTCTTGCAGAAAAGGGCATCACTATTCCGACCGAGCAGATCGACATAATGAAGTTTGAGCACAAGACGCCGGAGTATGCGGCGATAAATCCATTGCAGCGCATGCCGGCCCTGGTGCTCGACGACGGAACGGTGATTACCGAGTCAATTGCGATCTGCCGCTATTTCGAAATGCTCAATCCGAACCCGCCGCTTTTTGGGGTGGGGCCCAAGGAATCCGCGATCGTGGAAATGTGGAACCGGCGCGCCGAGATCAATTTCTTCTCGAACGTGGCGGCAGTGTTTAGGCATAGTCATCCGGCAATGAAGGAGCTGGAGGTGCCGCAAGTGCCGGCCTGGGCGGAAGCCAACCGACCCCGAGTCAGCTGGTTTATCGAGTTGCTTGACCGTGAACTCGCCAAGCGGGAGTTCGTTGCAGGTGACCGGTATACGGTGGCAGATATAACGATGCAGGTAGCCGTCGATTTCATGAAGCCCGGAAAACTCACAATGCCGGAGGGCGCATCGAACGTGAAACGTTGGCATGCCGCTGTGTCGGCACGACCGAGCGCGAGCGCGTGACTTCGCGCGCTCGTACTGATCTGTTCCGAGCGAAAAAGAACGATCAGCGCTCGAGCAGGGCGATCAGACTCGATGTATCCCAGCGCTTTCCGCCCATAGCCTGAATTTCCGAATAGAACTGGTCGACGAGGGCGGTAACGGGCAGGCGCGCCCCATTCTTGCGTGCCTCGCCCAGGCAAATGCCCAAATCCTTCCGCATCCAATCGACTGCGAATCCGAAATCGAATTTATTTGCCGCCATCGTCTTGTAGCGGTTTTCCATCTGCCAGGATTGCGCCGCGCCCTTGGAGATGGTTGCGATCAATTTCTCGATGTCGAGGCCGGATCTCTTGGCAAAGTGCAAACCTTCCGCCAGGCCCTGAACCAACCCGGCTATACAAATCTGATTGACCATTTTTGAAAGCTGCCCCGATCCTGGCGGTCCGAGCAGATTGCAGGCGCGGGCGTAAGCGGCGATCACTTTCTCAGCGCGGGCGAACGGCTCGGCATCGCCTCCGCACATCACGGTGAGAACGCCGTTCTCGGCGCCGGCCTGACCGCCCGAAACGGGCGCGTCGATGGAATCGAACCCGCCTTTCTTGGCGGCCGCGTGAAGTTCGCGCGCGATCTCAGCCGAAGCGGTGGTGTGGTCAACGAAGACCTTGCCTTTCCCCATGCCGGCGAAAGCGCCATTCGGTCCGAAGGTCACCTCGCGCAGGTCATTGTCGTTACCAACGCAGGCCATGACGAAGTCCTGTCCTTCGGCGGCGGCCTTGGGGGTAGGGGCTGATTTGCCGCCATGTTGCTTGACCCATTGCTCGGCCTTGGCGGCGGTACGGTTATAGACGGTTACGTCGTGCCCGCCCTTGTTTTTCAGATGTCCCGCCATGGGATAGCCCATGACACCGAGGCCCAGAAACGCAACTTTCGCCATCGTCTTCTCCCTCAAAAAATCAACAGTCCTTGGCCGGCCACAACCGATGCCTATCCGCCAATAGGTCATTGCCGGGGCGGGCGCGTCAACCGGTCTTGATAGCCGCTCCCGTTGACCGGCGCGCCGCCTCGCCTATGGTGACCCGGGAAACCGGATGGATGACCATGGCAGTAAGTAAAGAGCAGGTTCTCGCAGCGCTTGCCAAAGTGTCATCGCCCGGCGGTACAGCCTTGCCTGACGCGCGCGTGCTCTCGGATATCGTGGTGTCCGACGGCAAAGTCTTCTTTTCGCTAACCGTAGACGCGGCTGCCGTGAAGGGCTGGGAACCTGTCCGTAAGGCCGCCGAGGATGCAGTGCGAAGCATTCCGGGCGTGCAATCCGCTCTGGTCGCCTTGACGGCCGAACGCGCCGCCGGGGCTGCAACGCGATCGTCCCAGTCCGCTGAGACTGCCGCTGCGCGGCCGGCTCATCCGGCGGACAAGGTGCAGCCGGGAGTGCCGGGTGTCGACGCTGTAATCGCAGTTGCTTCCGGAAAGGGTGGAGTTGGTAAATCAACGACTGCAGTCAATCTGGCGCTCGGCCTGCGGGATCTCGGTCTGAAAGTGGGAATGCTCGACGCCGATATTTACGGACCTTCATTGCCGAAACTGCTGGCGATCAAGGAAAAGCCGCAGACCATCGGAGGCACGCGCCTTAAGCCGATCGAACGCTATGGCCTCACCGTGATGTCGATCGGCTTTCTGATTGATGAAGAAACGCCGATGATCTGGCGCGGGCCGATGGTGATGTCGGCCATTACGCAGATGCTGCGTGAAGTCGAGTGGGGCAAACTTGATGTTATGGTGGTGGACATGCCGCCCGGCACCGGCGACGCACAGTTGACGATGGCGCAACAAGTGCCGCTCAAGGGCGCTGTGATCGTGTCTACACCGCAGGATCTCGCTCTGATTGATGCACGGCGCGGCGTCGCCATGTTCAAGCGTGTAAATGTGCCCGTGCTCGGTGTGGTTGAAAATATGAGCTATTTCATTTGCCCGAGCTGCGGCACGCGTTCGGATATTTTTAGCCACGGGGGCGCGCATAAGGAAGCCGAACGGCTTGGTGTGCCGTTCCTTGGAGAAGTTCCGCTTCACATGACCATTCGAGAAAAATCCGACGCCGGTCTACCTGTTGTAGCGACCGAACCGGACGGTCCGCACGCCAAGATCTATCGAGAAATCGCCGCAAAAGTGCGCGATCAGATCAAAGGCACGGCGCGTCCAGCACCGAAGATTGTAATCGAAGCCTAAAAAACCGGCGCCAAAGCCCAAGAAAACGTCGCCCTAATCCGCGATCTTTCGCGAGTGCGACCAACGGGCGACTTGCGCTCAATTTGCTGCGGCCGCATTCTATCGGCATGCCGGGTCGGCGTTGGCTGCTCGGCGGTCCGCTTTACCGGGGCGATTAAAGGGAGATACTCATGCAACGCCGCAAATTTCTCACAACCATTGGAGCCGGGGCTGCCGCCGCTGCCGCGACGACGATTGCAAAGCCGGCCATCGCACAATCCGCGCCGAGTTTGAAATGGCGATTGACGGCCAGCTGGCCGAAATCGCTCGATACCTTGTACGGCACCTGCGAGACATTCTCGAAATACGTTTCGGAAGCCACTGACGGGAAATTTCAGATCCAGGTATTCGCCGCTGGCGAAATCGTGCCGGGGTTGCAAGTCCTGGACGCGGTTCAGAACGGGACCGTCGAGTTGGGCCACAGCGCGCAGTACTATTACATCGGAAAAGATCCGACCTGGGCACTGTTCTGCGCCGTGCCTTTCGGACTCAATGCCCGCCAGCAGAACGCGTGGTACTACCATGGCGACGGCCAGAAGCTCATCGATGAGTTTGGCGCCAAGTTCAACACCAAGTGCTTCCTTGCCGGCAACACCGGCTGTCAGATGGGCGGCTGGTTCAACAAGGAGATCAAGGAGCCCGGTGACTTCAAAGGACTAAAAATGCGCATCGGCGGCTGGGCCGGCAAAACACTTGGCAAGCTCGGTCTTGTCGCGCAACAGATCGCCGGTGGCGATATCTATCCGGCATTGGAGAAGGGTACGATTGACGCCGCTGAATGGGTCGGGCCCCATGACGACGAGAAGCTCGGCTTCTACAAGATCGTCAAATATTACTACTACCCCGGTTGGTGGGAGGGCGGCACCGCCAACCACATGCTCATCAATCTCGCCAAGTGGAACGAGCTGCCGAAGAGCTACCAGACCATCCTCGAGGCTGCGTCCACTGCTTGCAATACCAAGCAGCTGGCTGACTACGACGCGAAGAACCCGCAAGCCCTGAAGCGCCTGGTTGCGAACGGAACACAGCTTCGCCCATTCACTCAGGCGGTCATGGAAGCTTGCCTGAAAGCATCGACTGAAGTGAATGCGGAAACCTCAGCCGCCAATGCCGACTACAAGAAGGTCTGGGATTCAATCGTCGCCTTCCGTAACGACGAATATCTCTGGTGGCAGGTCGCCGAATACACCTACGACTCCTTCATGATCCGGGCGAGGCCGCACACCTGAAAACGCCCAGCGGTTGAATCATAGGGGCCGGTCTGTCGCCGGCCCCTTTCATTTTTGCGGCCCTGTAGGGCTATTAATGCTTACAACTTTGGTTGAAGCGGTGCAGACTGGATTTAAGGGGCGAGGTCCGTCATGGTTCCGGCCATGACGCCGAACGGTCGCGCGCGGGGGGATGTGGAGCTTCCCGCTATGAAATCATAGGGAGGAAGGAATGAGACGTCGTCAATTCATCAAAACTGCGGGACTGGGCATGGCCGCAAGCGCGGTCGCCGCGCCTGCAATTGCCCAATCGATGCCCGAAATTAAGTGGCGGATGACATGCAGCTGGCCGAAGTCACTCGACACGCTGTATGGCGCTGCCGAAGTTATGGCCAAGAACGTTGCCGAGGCGACTGATAACAAGTTTCAGATTCAAGTCTTTGCCGGCGGCGAGATTGTACCGGCTCTGCAAGCTCTGGATGCGGCGTCGAGCGGCACAGTCGAAATCGGACATTCGGCTTCGTATTACTATTTCGGCAAGGATCCGACATTTGCGTTCGGCACCTCGGTGGCCTTCGGTCCAAACCAGCGCCAGAACCAGGCATGGATGATCCACGGCGGCGGCATGGATCTGCTGAACGATTTCTACAAGAAGTTTAACGTTCACGCTCTAATGGCTGCCAACACTGGCTGTCAGATGGGCGGCTGGTTCCGGAAAGAGATCAACACAGTTGAGGATCTCAAGGGTCTGAAGTTCCGGATCGGTGGTTTTCCCGGCAAAGTTCTGACCAAACTTGGCGTCGTGCCGCAGCAAATCGGTGGCGGCGATATTTTCCCGGCATTGGAAAAGGGAACGATTGATGCGGCCGAGTGGGTTGGCCCTTACGACGATGAGAAGCTCGGCTTCTACAAGATCGCGCCGCACTACTACTATCCAGGTTGGTGGGAAGGCGGGTCGATGATTTTTGCTTTCGTCAATCTCGACAAATGGAATTCACTGCCGAAAGCATATCAGGCGGCCCTGATAGCGGCCGGCCACTATGGCAACACTTGGTCGATGGCGAAATACGATGCCGCCAATCCGGCTGCGCTAAAGCGCCTTGTCGCCGCCGGAACACAGCTCAAGCCGTTCTCGCCGCAAATCATGGATGCCTGCTATAAGGCCGCGGTCGAATTGCACAATGAAGTCGCGACGACCAATGCCGACTTCAAAAAGGTGCTGGACGCGATGCTGGCGTTCCGCAATGACGAGTATCTGTGGTGGCAGGTGGCGGAATATAGCTACGACAGCTACATGATTCGCGCGCGCGCCCGCGGATAGACGCATCCCAACGTGAAGAGGCCCCGGAAATTTCCGGGGCCTCTTTCTTTGCTGTATTATTTGATATTCAGCGGCGGCATTTCCGGCATTTGAATTTCTATCTTTACCTTCGAGGGATCGATCTTTGTGGTTCTATCGATCCAATAGGTCACCGACGCGGGCCAGAAAATGACGATGGCGACAAGGATGATCATGGTCCCGATCCACGGTATCGCGCCCCAATATATGTCCGAAGTTTTGATCGATCTTGGAGCAATGCCACGCAGGTAGAATAATGCGAAGCCGAAAGGCGGATGCATGAAACTGGTTTGGATGTTGGCGCAGATCAATACGCCGAACCAAATGAGATCGATGCCGAGCTTGTCTGCCGCCGGAGTCAACAGCGGAATGATGATGAACGCGATTTCGAAGAAGTCGAGGAAGAAGGCGATTACGAAGATGAAGCTCATCGTGAAGACGAGGAATCCCACCTGGCCGCCGGGCAGCGAAGTGAGCAAGTCCTCGATCCAGACCTTGCCGCCCACGCCCTGGAACACCAGGCTGAAAACGCGCGCGCCGATCAGAATGTAGACGACCATGGCGGTGATGCGCATGGTCGATGCCATGCCCTGGTAAAGCAGAGGCCAGGTGAGGGTGCCGTAGAACCAGGCGAGTGCGATCGCGCCGACCACGCCCATGGCGCCGGCCTCGGTGGGAGTTGCAAGGCCCATGAAAATCGTGCCCAGCACCAGGAAGATGAGCCCAAGCGAAGGGACCATGCCGCGCATGCATCGCTTCCACAGCTGCCAGCCTTGCAGTGTGCGCGCTTCTTTTGGCAGTGCGGGCACGCTCTTCGGCCAAACAACGCTGACGATCAGGACCCATCCACAAAACAGCAGCACTTGAATGATGCTAGGCCCAATAGCGCCGGCATACATATCGCCGACCGAACGTCCCATCTGGTCGGCCAAAACGACCAGCACCAGCGAGGGCGGAATGAGCTGCGTAATCGTTCCCGACGCCGCGATCACGCCCATCGTATGGCGGACCGAATAGCCATATTTGAGCATGGGCGTCATCGAGATGACGCCCATTGCGATAACTGACGCAGCCACAGTGCCGGTGATGGCGCCGAGAACGGCGCCGACAAAAATTACCGCATACGACAAGCCGCCACGTATCGGTCCGAACAATTGTCCGAAAGAATCAAGCAAGTCCTCGGCAAGACCGCATCGTTCAAGAATGGCGCCCATAAAAGTAAAGAAGGGAATCGCCAGGAGCAGATCGTTCGAAACGATGCCGAACAGCTGATAGGTCAGGTTGCCAAGAAAGTCAGGACGGATCAGTCCAAATTCGATTCCAATAAATCCAAAGAAAAGGCCGGTTGCCGCCAGAGAAAACGCCGCAGGATATCCGATGAGCATGAAAATAATCATGCCCGCGAACATCAAGGGCGCGAGATGTTCGGCGATCCACGTCATTGCAGCGGCTTTTCGTACTTGAATTCAGCGTCGATGACGTGCTCAAGGGCGGCGATGCGTTTGATGATTTCAGAAACACCTTGCAGCGCCATCAACACGAATCCAACTGGTAGAAGCAGTTTTACCGGCCAGCGAATCAAGCCGCCAGCGTTCGAGGATGCTTCGTTGATGTGCCAGGACTCGAGGAACCACGGCCATGTGAAGTAGGTGAGGATGATGCATATCGGCAGCAGGAACAGCACGCCCCCGATAATATCGATCCAGATCTGCATGCGCTCCGACGCCAGCATGCCGTAGAAAAGGTCAACGCGAACGTGCTCATTCATCTTGAGCGCGTAAGGTGCGCCAAGCATCACCATTCCAGCAAACATGTACCACTGAATTTCCAGCCAGCCGTTCGAGCTCTCGCTGAAAACGTAGCGGCTCGCGGCATTGCCGGCGCTAATCAGGGCGGCGAGCAAAACCAGCCAGTTTGCCACGACCGCCAATTGTGTATTGAGCCAGTCGACCCCTCGACTGAACGCAAGTAGACCCTTCACACCCTCTCCCCACGGCGGCTTAGAAAAGCTTCCCGCCCCTAACCAACGCGTCCCCCCGGACCTATCCACCTAATCCGATGCCGGCATCAGCCGTCAATGGAGAATTTGGTCGAAGGCCCGCCTATACGTCGTTTTGGTCCTGTAGTGCGAGATGTGGGCAGACCAGCCTCACTCTCGGGGCCTGGGTTTCAGCCAACGGAACTCAAAACTCTCGAATAAGACCGAGGGCCGACTAGCCGCCCGTGGTGCTCATGTGGCGCGATACCGCCGATCTCTCGTGCCGGCGATCGATAACAAAATCGTGCCCTTTCGGCTTGCGGGCGATTGCTTCGTCGATCGCGTCCTGCAGCAAATTATCGCTCTGTGAGGCGCGCAGCGGACCACGCAAATCGGCAGCATCGTTCTGGCCGAGACACATGTAGAGTGTGCCAGTGCAGGTGACGCGCACGCGATTGCAGGATTCGCAGAAATTGTGGGTGAGGGGCGTAATAAAACCGAGTCGTCCCCCCGTTTCCTTAACCCGCACGTAACGAGCTGGCCCCCCTGTCTGGTAGTCGATCTCGCCAAGCGTGTATCGCTCCGCAAGACGGGCGCGGACGATTGATAACGGTAGATATTGGTCGAGACGCGATTCATCGATTTCGCCGAGCGGCATGACCTCGATTACGGTGAAGTCCATGCCGCGTCTGTGCGCCCACGCCAGCAGGTCTCCTATCTCGCCCTCGTTTACGTCTTTGAGTGCGACGGCGTTGATCTTGACATTTAACCCTGCCGCCTGCGCCGCATCGATGCCGGCGAGAACCTTATCAAGCTCACCCCAGCGCGTAATCGCGCGAAACTTATCCGGGTCAAGAGTATCGAGCGAAACATTGATTCGTTCGACACCGGTTGCCTTGAGCTCGGCGGCATATCTTTGAAGCTGCGAACCATTGGTCGTCAGTGTGAGCTCTTTGAGCGCGCCCGTCGTGAGATGACGAGACAGCGAAGCGACGAGGGTCATGATACCCCGTCGGACGAGCGGCTCTCCCCCTGTCAGGCGCAACTTGGTGACGCCTCTTGCGATGAACGCGGTGCACAGCCGATCAAGTTCCTCGAGGGTCAAGAGTTCCGTCTTCGGCAGGAACGCCATGTGTTCTGACATGCAATAGACGCAGCGAAAATCGCATCGATCGGTCACGGAGACACGCAGATAAGTAATGGCGCGCTGAAATGGATCGACCAGCGGACGAAACCTCGCTTCTCCGCGTCGCAATTCAATCGTCTCGCTGCTGTTCAATGGTGTCATATGCATCCCAAGCCGGGACCCTCAGGGCTCACCCTTTCATATAGAACTTCTGATCAATAATGGCCATTGCGTCGAGGCGCCGCGCACTGCAGCACAATTAGTTGGAAGCCGCCATTGTCTACTAGGTCGATCGGCTATTGCCGGACGGGAGGCGGATTGGTCGGCCAGGGCGCAGTTTGTTGCGCCGGCGAAGCAGTCATAGGTGCCGGCGCGGCAGCTGATGCTGGAGCGACAGCTGACGCTGGGCGTGCCTGCTTTTTCGCCGCGGGTTTCTTGGTGGCGGGTTTCTTTGCAACACTGGGCGCAGACGCCGCGGGCGTGAGCTCAACCACGACCGGGTTAGGTCCGAGCCTTGGCGCGTTGCCGGACGACTGAATTACTTCAAGCCGCTCCGTCTCCGGCGCGTAGCCAGCAAGAGAGAAAGTGATCGTCATCGGCGCATCGATCGGCAGCGCGAGCGAGCAGGGCGTACGGCAGGTCTGACCGTTGGATGCCTTGGCTTCGGCGCCAGGCGGCTCGGACTCTATGCTGACGGAATCCAGGCTCGGACCCGGCTTCAAACTATCAAAACTCATCCAATCGGGAGTCGAACACGCCGCAAGCGCAAACGCGCCCCCGGCAACGACCAAAACTCGATACATCATATCAACCATCCCACCCGCGCGGCATGAGGCCGCTCGCCCACGATTAAGGATACGGGCGCAATCACTTGCGCGCAACACGTTGCGCGACATAAACATTACCAAATTAACCATATTCTCCACCATAGGCGTTATTTTGCCGACGAAACGGCGGCAATCGATGCCGGCAGTTCTGCGAAGTGGCTGATGATGCAATCCGGACCAAACTCAACGATCGGGTGTTCGCTATAACCGAAATCGACCGCAACAACCGGAACCCCGGCCGCGCGTGCCGTACGAATATCAGTTATTGAATCACCGATCATCACTGTGGATCGCAACGTTCCGCCGGCGGCTGCGACCGTGCGCCGAAGGATTTCCGGATCGGGTTTCTGAACGCCAAAGGTATCTTGACCGCAGACTACAGCGAAACGTTCGCCGAGTTTGAGTTTGTCAAGCAGAAGCACAGACAACCGTTCAAGCTTGTTTGTGCAAACAGCAAACCGACAGCCGCGCGACGCAAGCACGTCCAGCGCTTCCGTTAGCCCCGGAAAGGGCCGCGACCGATCGGCCAAGTGCTCCGAATAGTACGCAATGAAGTCGGTGAATAGCTGCTCAAGCTTCGCTGGCGGGAGAACGTGGCGCTCAGCTTCCATACCCCGCGCGATCATTGCTTTCGCGCCGCCGCTGACAAAATTGCGGGCGGTTTCATAGGGCAGTGGCGCCAAACCTTCCCGCACAAAAATAACGTTTAGCGTGTCGACGAGGTCCGGCGCCGTATCGATGAGGGTGCCGTCGAGGTCGAAGACGATCGTTGCGTTCATGGAGGGATCGCTATCCTTCGTTCAACGGCGATGCAAGACCGATTTGCCCGCGCAGAACAGTGGATGATTTTCGGCTATTCAGACACGACAATCGGAGCTAGATAGGCATGCTCTCATAGTCACTACCTGATGTTTGAACACCGGTGCCAATGAACGCAGATACCCAGAAACACGCAGCCGCAGCTCGCGCCGTCGAATTTGTTCGTCCGGGCATGCGCATTGGACTCGGTACCGGATCGACGGCAAAGCATTTTGTGGAGCTGATCGGCGAGAGGGTCCGCTCGGGTCTTGATATCGTAGCGGTCCCAACATCGGAAGCGACCTTTGCCGACGCAAAGCGTTGCGGAATTCCTTTGACGACACTGGACGAGGCGCCGGAGCTTGACCTGACTGTGGACGGCGCGGACGAGATCGGCCCCGGCCTTTGCTTGATAAAAGGTGGCGGTGGTGCGTTATTGCGGGAAAAGATTGTTGCGGCGGCGTCCGCGCGCATGATCGTAATTGCCGATCAAAGCAAGTCCGTCGGCGCACTTGGCCGGTTTCCGCTTCCGGTTGAAGTATGCTCATTTGGCCTGACTTCTACCGTTCGGGCGATTACAAAAGCGGTGGGAGCCGTGCAGAAACTGGGCCCGCTAACGCTTCGGCGTGGCAAAGATGGCCATGCTTTTGTCACGGATGGCGGCCACTGGATCCTGGATGCCGCGCTCGGGCGGATTGACGATCCGGCCGCTTTGGCGCATGCGCTTTCAGGTGTTCCAGGGGTAATGGAGCACGGTCTATTTATAGGCCTCGCTGGAATGGCCATCATAGGTGAGCCGGACGGGGTGAAGATTGTCGAGAGGACCTGAGTCAGATGGAGTTGGGAAGATGACGTTCATTGAGTACATTCGGCGCGCCGCAGCGCCGTTAGTGGTTGTGACGGTGCTGATTGCACTCAGTCCGGTAGCGTATGCGCAGCAGCCGACAGCCGGGGCAATCGCAACCGCGAGGGAAATCATCAAAACGACCGGCGCGACCGCGCTATTCAATCCGCTGATCCCAGGGGTTATTGAGCAGGCAAAAAATCTTTTCCTTCAACAGAATCCTGGTCTCAGCAAGGATCTCAATGAGATCGCGGCCAAAATGCGGACTGAACTTGCGCCGCGTTTTGACGAACTGACTAACGAGGTCGCCAAGCTCTACGCGACTCACTTCACTGAGCCGGAACTCAAGGATCTCTTGGCGTTCTATAAGACGCCGGTTGGGATGAAGTTCATTGCGGAGCAGCCGAAGATCGGAGAGGAAGGCATCAAGTTCGCGCAAGACTGGGCGAACGGTCTTACAGACCAGGTGATTGTCAAAATGCGCGACGAATTGAAAAAGCGGGGACACGCACTTTGATGCGTCCGGCGATAAGCCCGGACCCCTGATAGGTTGATGATGGCGGATCACGACGTCGACCTTTTCGTCATCGGGGCGGGCTCAGGCGGCTTACGTGCCGCGCGCGTTGCCGCAAGCTATGGCGCGCGTGTGATGATTGCCGAGGAGTATCGCGTCGGTGGTACGTGTGTGATCCGAGGCTGCGTGCCAAAAAAACTTCTGGTCTATGCTTCACGCTTTTCCGATGAATTCGAAGACGCCGCTGGCTATGGCTGGACGGTTGGCGAATCGAAGTTTGATTGGGCTTCTCTGATTGCCAACAAGGATTGTGAGATTGCGCGGCTGGAGGCCGCCTATACGACAACGCTCGAACGTCACAACGTTCAGATCGTCAAAACCCGGGCCGTATTTGAAGACGCGCACACGTTACGCCTCGCGACGGGGGCTCGCATACGCGCGGAGACGGTCCTTATTGCCACCGGTTCGCGGCCACATCACGGTACTCCGCTCGCCGGCGAGCAACATGTCATTTCCTCAAACGAAGCATTCCACCTCAAACAACTGCCGAAACGCGTCCTCGTTCAGGGTGGCGGGTATATCGCAGTGGAGTTTGCCGGGATCTTCAATGGTCTCGGCAGCGAAGTAACCTTGGTTTACCGGGGAGAAAAAATTCTGCGCGGATTTGACGATGATGTGCGCGAACACTTGATGCGCGAACTGGGACTACGGGGGATCAAGGTTGTTACGCGGAAGACGGTGAACGGCGTCGAGAAGGTCAACAATGGCTTCGACGTGTGCCTTTCCGGCAATGAGCAGATTGTGGTTGATCTCGTGATGTTCGCGACGGGCCGCCGGCCGAACGTCGAGGGGCTCGGGCTCGAGGCGGCGGGCGTGAAAATATCCGAGCGCAGCGGCGTCATGGTCGACCCCTATTCGAAAACTACAGTTCCGAATATCTACGCGGTTGGCGACGTCACCGACCGAATCAATCTGACACCAGTTGCAATCCGTGAAGGTCACGCTTTCGCCGATACCGTATTCGGCGGCAAGCCGACCGCAGTTGACCACAGCAAGGTTCCTACCGCCGTTTTCTCCGAGCCCGAAGTTGGTGTTGTTGGATTGACCGAGACGCAGGCCGTCGAACTGCTCGGCAAGGTCGACGTCTACAAGACCAGCTTCCGGCCAATGAAAGCCACGCTTTCGGGACGCGACACGCGCGTGTTTATGAAGCTTGTGGTCGACGGTGAAACCGACAAGGTCGTGGGCTGTCACATCGTCGGTCTCGATGCAGCCGAATTGATCCAGGCGGTCGCAATCGCGGTAAGGATGGGCGCCACCAAGGCTGACTTCGATGCCACCATGGCCGTGCACCCGACGGCTGCGGAAGAACTCGTCACCATGCGCGAAAAGGCCGTGAGCTACGGCCGCGCGGCGGCGGAATAATAAACTAACCGAACTCATTGGATTTGCTGGCTTTGGCAGGGTGGTGTCGTGTATAACGCCCGCCAAATGCGGAGTTCGCGCGTAATGGCTGAACGTTGGACGCCTGACAGTTGGCGAAAAAAGCCCATCCAGCAGGTTCCGGATTATCCGGACCGGCAGGCTTTGGCCGACGTCGAAAAGCAACTTGCGAGCTTTCCGCCGCTGGTTTTTGCGGGCGAGGCGCGCAACCTCAAAAAACAATTGGCGCGGGTTGCACGTGGCGAAGCTTTCCTGCTGCAGGGCGGAGACTGTGCGGAAAGTTTCGCCGAGCATGGCGCCAACAACATCCGCGATTTTTTCCGCATGTTCCTGCAGATGGCGGTGGTGCTCACTTATGCCGCTGCTTCGCCGGTCGTAAAGGTCGGCCGCATTGCCGGTCAGTTTGCCAAGCCGCGTTCCGCGCCGACGGAGAAACGCGACGGTAAGGAACTGCCAAGCTACCGTGGTGACATCATCAACGACGCCGCCTTCACCGAGGAAGCGCGTCGCCCAGATCCCCGCCGGCAGATCGAGGCATATCGGCAATCAGCGGCAACACTCAATCTGCTTCGCGCATTTGCGCAAGGTGGCTACGCGAACCTCGCCAGCGTCCGCCAATGGATGCTCGGATTCGTCAAGGACAGTCCACAGTCTCGCCGCTATGTCGAATTGGCGGATCGCATTTCAGAGGCGCTTGGCTTCATGCAGGCATGCGGCCTGGATCTGGAAGGCCATCCCGAATTGCGCACAACTGATTTCTATACGAGTCACGAGGCTTTGCTGCTCGGCTTCGAGGAAGCATTGACCCGTGTCGATTCCACGACTGGCGACTGGTACGCCACATCGGGGCATATGCTGTGGATCGGTGATCGCACCCGTCAGCACGATCACGCGCATATTGAATATGCGCGGGGCATCAAAAATCCGCTCGGGTTGAAATGTGGTCCTTCGAGCAAGCCTGACGATTTGCTGCGCCTGATCGACATCCTGAATCCGGAAAACGAGGCGGGCCGCCTAACGCTGATCGGTCGCTTTGGCGCCGAAAAAGTCGGCGAGCTTCTTTCGCCACTTGTGCGCGCCATAAAACGCGAGGGCAAGGTCGTGCTGTGGTCGTGCGATCCCATGCATGGCAACACAATCACATCGGCTACCGGCTACAAGACGCGGCCATTCGATTTGATCCTCAAAGAGGTGGGTGAATTTTTCGGGGTTCATCAGGCCGAAGGGACTTACGCCGGCGGCGTGCACCTGGAGATGACCGGTCAGAATGTCACCGAATGCACTGGCGGCGCGCGAGCGATTACCGAGGCGGATCTCAACGATCGCTACCACACGGCCTGTGACCCGCGGCTCAATGCAGAGCAGGCGATCGATCTGGCATTTCTCCTGGCCGAGCTCCTCAAGAAAGAGCGCTCTGGGCAAGCCAAGCCTGTGTCGGCGGTTGCCAGCCTCTAAAGACGGGAAGTAATCACCCCAATTTGATGTTATTGTCGGCGTAGCAAGCCGCGGGCTCGGCGCGGCTTGCTATCGTCCAACAATTATGTCCGAGCCGGGGGACCTCATGAAACGCCATTTTTCGCCTGCGAAGTTCGTCTTCGCGGTGGCCGTGTTGCCAATACTCACCGCCGGCGCCGTTGCACAGATCGCGGTTTCCGCAAACGACAACAAAGCTGTGCTCGTCAATGGCAACAATGTCGTGCCAGACAATGCGGCAACCGACACAGTAAGCATCATCGATCTCGGGTCCACGCCCCCGAAAATAATCGGTGAGGTCAAGGCGCCGGCCAGCGTGGTCGGACCGCCGCAGAGTGTCGCTATATCACGCGATGAAAGCTTCGCTTTGGTAACGGGCGCCTTCAAGGTCGATCCGGCCGACAAAAAGAAAGTCGTTCCCGATAACAAGCTCTCGGTCATTGATCTCAAGGCCAAGCCGCCGGCTGTCATTGCGACATTGGAAGCTGGCCTTGGTGCTGCAGGTGTTTCGATTAACCGTGCAGGAACGCTCGCCCTGGTCGCCAACCGAAGCGAAGGGACGGTGTCGGTGTTTACGATTGCCGGCAACAAGCTTACGGCAGCCGGCAAGATCCAACTTGGTGATTCCAAGTCTGGACCGAGCCACGTGGTATTTACACCCGACGGCAAGAGCGCCCTTGTGACGCGCGACGGTGATCACAGGGTTTCGATATTGTCTGTAGATGGCACCAAGGTCGAAGACAGCAAGAAGTTCATGGTCGGCGGTATTCGTCCTTACAGCATTGATGTCAGCGCGAATGGCAACGTCGCAGTGTTTAGTGACCAAGGCGGCGGGCAGGGCGATATCGACGTCATCAACGTCATAGACCTTGCAGCAAAGCCGCCGCGCATTGTCGACACGGTTAGCGTCGGCCAGACGCCGGAAGGCGTGGCGATGTCGCATGACGGCAAGCACGTTGCCATTACGGTGATGAATGGGTCGAACCGCGCAAAGGATCATCCAGCCTTCAATGACTACGGCTTGCTTATGGTTTATTCGATAAATGGCACCAAGCTGACTAAAGTTGCCGAGGCCAAGGTCGGTCATTGGTGCCAGGGCGCGGCCTGGAGCAGGAACAACCAGACCGTCGTAATTCAGTGCATGGTGGAGAAGAATCTGCAGGCTTTCAGCTTCAATGGACGCAAACTCAAGCCAGCCGGAACTGTTGCCCTCAGCGGCGGCGGCGCCGGATTGCGGACAGCGCAACGCTAGAGCGTAAATTCACGATGAGCCGGCGGCCTTGGCAGCTGCCGGCTGTTTTTTTGGCCTCGTAAAGGTAAACGAGGCCGGCCGAAGGGCCTTTTCCGAGCGACGCTCACCAGATGCGGAGCCGCAATGCAGGGACCCCCATTGCCGGGCTGGATATCGAGGCGGTAGAGCATTCCCCCATGAGCGCCCGTCCCGCTGAGAAGCTGGCTATCGCAGTTGCGCAGCTCAACTCGACCGTTGGCGACATCGCCGGCAATGTCGAAACGGTGAAGCGCGCGCGAATGACCGCTGCTGGTCAAGGTGCCGATCTCGTTGTCTTTCCGGAATTGTTTATTGCCGGCTATCCGCCCGAGGACCTGGTGCTCAAGCCAGCATTTCAGGCCGCGTGCCGGTCGGCGATCGAGACCCTCGCCCGTGAAACCGCTTCTCCCGGGCCGGCATTGCTGGTCGGCACACCGTGGTTGGACGGCGGTAAACTCTACAATGCTGTGGCGCTACTCGAAGGCGGAGCAATCGCTGCGCTGCGCTACAAGGTCGATTTACCCAACTACGGTGTGTTCGACGAGAAGCGCGTGTTTGTGCCTGGCCCGATGCCCGGGCCGGTGAATTTCCGCGGCGTGCGTTTGGGTTTGCCGATCTGTGAGGACATCTGGGGCACAGAGGTGGTCGAGTGTCTGGCGGAAACGGGCGCCGAAATGCTGGTGGTGCCGAATGGGTCTCCCTATTGGCGGCAGAAGGGAGATGTGCGCCTTAACATCGCGGCCGCGCGTGTTACCGAGCAGGGATTACCGACGGTCTATGTCAATCAGGTCGGTGGGCAGGACGAACTCGTGTTCGACGGTGTTTCGTTCGGTTTGCACGCGGACTGCTCCCTTGCATTTCAGCTTGCCGCTTTTCAGGAAACAATCTGTACCACGCAATGGGTCCGCCGCGGCACGACATGGCGTTGTGAAAATGGGCCAAAGATCGCCGGTGTCGAGGCGGAGCGCGCCGACTACGCCGCGTGCGTCCTCGGCTTGCGCGACTATGTCAACAAGAACGGGTTTCCCGGTGTCGTGCTGGGGTTGTCCGGCGGCATCGATTCGGCGCTCTGCGCAGCAATGGCCGTCGATGCGCTTGGCGCGGAACGCGTCCGCTGCATCATGCTGCCCTATAAATTTACTTCGGCAGAATCGCTCAATGACGCAGCCGCTTGCGCCAAGGCACTCGGCGTGCGCTACGAAACATTGCCGATCGCGGCCGCCGTCGAAGGGTTTGAAAAGGCGCTGGCCCCGGCATTTTCCGGTTTGCCTCGCGATGTCACCGAGGAAAATCTGCAAGCGCGTACGCGTGGCACCATCCTGATGGCGATTTCCAACAAGTTCAATCTCATGGTGGTGACAACGGGCAACAAATCGGAAATGTCGGTCGGGTATGCGACGCTCTATGGCGACATGAACGGCGGGTTCAATCCGATCAAGGATCTCTACAAGACCGAAGTCATTCGCCTTGCCCGCCTGCGCAACAGCTGGAAGCCGGAGGATGTCAAAGGACCGGATGGTTTGGTAATTCCCGAAAACATAATCACGCGGCCGCCGACCGCCGAATTGCGCGAGAACCAGAAGGACGAAGATTCACTTCCGCCATACGGCGTTCTTGATCCCATTCTTGAGCGGCTGGTCGAACGTGAAGAACCAATCTCGGCGATTGTGGCAGCCGGATTCGACAGAGAGACGGTGATGCGCGTCGAGCGCATGATCAACATCGCCGAATACAAGCGCAGGCAGGCCGCACCCGGCGTCAAGGTAACACTAAAGAATTTCGGTCGCGATCGGCGCTATCCGATTACCAATCGTTTTCGCGATGCGGGCGCGCCGATGCCGGCGCCCGATGTGTCTCTGGTTACCGGCAAGCCAGCGAAGAGCGAAGCCTTCGATTTCTGAAAAACGCGGTCGGCCAAAAAATCAGCGTGTCGGCAGAAATGTAGGTCCAACCGTGCGGACCGAGCGTTTACCGGGCTCGGCCGGGGGATTAGGCGTTTCAACGCTTTGTTCGGGAGCCGAAGGTGGCGCCGCCGTTACCGTGCCGCGCAGGTCTGGACGGATCGGTTTGCCGTCGGGTCCCATGCGCGGTTGCGACATCTGTTTGGAATTCTGTTCAGTCACGACGACATCGCCCGGCGCAATCGTATCGTCGGGACCGCCGGCCTTAAGCGTTTGTGCCCAGCTTTCGCCAGGCTTGCGACAACTGCAGGCTGGCGTCATGGCCTTGCGGTATTGAAAGGCAGTCGGAAGGTCCGAGTACATCCGGCCGTTGAGTGACACCGCCTGCGTCATTTCCTCGCCGGGGTTGTGATAGGTGTAGAGTGAAACTTCGGCGGCCGGACAACTGCGCTGACAGGTCAATTCATCCTCGCGGAAACGATCAGGCGACGTCGAGTACGAGATCGGGAAATAATAGCCGTCGCAAATGCGCACGCAGACCGTCCGGAACGTTCCACCCATTGGTCCGAGCGGCGTCGACACAACGTTGCCTCCGCTACCGAACAGGCGGTCCCAAAAACCGTTCTGCTGACCGGCGAGGGCCGCGGTTCGATATTGCGACCCGCAACCGTTGTCACCGAGTGCGATCAGCAGTGACCGGCGCTGTGCGGCGCGTTCGGTGGTGCCGCCATTGAGACGTTCCAGATCGTTGCGCATACGCTCGAGCGCATTGCGCTGCTGGTCAATTTGGCGGTTTATTCCACCGCATTGCGCGGGCTGATTGCTGAAAATAGAGAAAAAGCCTGAACTGCTTTCGCATCCCATCCGGCGCGACAGAGCGACCAAACGATCGACTTCGAATTGCTGGCGATTGACTGTGTCTTCGGCGCGGCGAATCTGCTCTGCCCGCGCGGGATCGGCATTGCCGCGATCAAGTGTCGCGAGTTGCGCTTCGAGTCGCTGACAAGCCGGATTTGACGATTGTGCCTGCGCCGCAGCAATACCTGATAGTGCAGCAACCATCACCGCCGTTAGCGGGTAGGATAATATCCTCATGCGCCGGCACTCTAGTCTGAAAACCATGGCGGAGCGAGTACTGTTATTAGTGGCCACGTGCGACTTCAGAACGCAGGTTCCAGATTACCCCGGAAACAATGATCAGCGCGCCGAGCAGAACGAAAGCGTCCAGCGACTCACCATAAAACGCCCAGCCAACCACAGCGATCAAGGGAATGCGCATGAAGTCCAGCGGGACCACGAGAGTCGCGTCACCGGATCGGAAGGCATTGCTCAGGCAGTAGTGCGAGGTGAGTCCCGCAATGCCGACGCCCATCGCCGGGAGAATTTGCCGCGCGTCGAAATGCAAGAATACTGACGGATCACTCCCGATCAGGGACAGCGGAAACTGAATCACCGCCATCCAGAATATGATGCCGAACGTCGTTTCCGTCATCGTGAGCTTTTTGGTGGCAATCATCGTGATGGCGTATCCGAATGCTGCTATCAGCACTAAAAATGCCGCCGGGTTGAAGCTTGCAATCCCCGGCCGCAGGATTACCAGTACGCCGATGAAACCAAGCACGACGACGCCAAGCCGGCTTGGCGTCAGGCGCTCGTGCAGAAACCACACCGCCAGCAATGCCGTCCACGCTGGCATGGTGAATTCAAGCGCGAACACCATTGCGAGCGGCAGCATAGTGAGGCTGAGCGCCCAGCAAAACTGCGATGCATAGTGCACGGTATTGCGGAAGAAATGGAGACCGAAGCGCCGAGGGATGACGTAAAGACGTAGGTCTGCTCTCACGGCCAGTAACAAAAGCAGGACCAGAAGCGCAACACCGCTGCGGATTGCCAGAATCTCAAAAATGCTCAGACCGCTGCGCGCAAGTTCACGGATCGACACTGCCATCACTGAAAATGACAGTAACGCTCCGACCATCCAGAGGACGACGCGTGCGAGCTTGCTCTTGATCACGTGTGATTCAGGGAAGGTGAGGGGAGTATCGGAATTGTTGGTCTAGCAGGCGAAGATGATTTCGTCACTCGGCGTCGGGTTGGTTTTCTGGTTTCGCCTTATCGAACGCCGGAAGTTTCAGGCACGCGGCATTAACGGACACAATTTTTGGAAATTGATCGAGCGGTACATTAAGACGCCGGGCATTCGCCACCTGTGGCACCAGACAAATATCGGCAATGGTAACATTGGCGCCGCAAGCATAGGGCGCGGGCTTCAGCATGGTTTCCAGTGCGCGAAAGCCCTCGATAATCCAGTGATGATACCAAGCGTCGATCTCAGACTGCTCATGCTTAAGGTCACGTTTGAGATATCGCAACGGGCTGGTGTTATTGAGCGGATGAATGTCGCAGGCGATCAATTGCGCAATTGCCCGCGATTTGGCGCGGCCGAGCGCATCGGTCGGCAACAGCGGCGGATCGGGGTGAATGTCGTTTAAATATTCGATAATGGCCAGCGATTGCGTCAGCACTTCGCCGTTCGACAACTCCAGCGCTGGTACGCGCGCTTGGGGATTGATCGCAAGGAATTCCGAGGTGTGCTGGCGCCCACCATCCTTGGTCAGGTGGATCGACACCATCTCATAGGGAAGCTTCTTAAGATTGAGCGCGATGCGGACCCGATAGGCGGCGGACGAACGGAAGTAGGAATAAAGTTTCACGGATTAACCCCGGCTTGGAAACCGGGGCAATCTAGCCGGGACGCCGCCCGTTGGCGATACGGGGCGCTGTGCTCATCGCCTTCACATCACGGTCAGGCCGTCCGTGCCGACGTGATGGCCATGACCTGAGAGCCGCTAGTCTTTTGGAAAGTGCGCCGGGTCCTGGTCCGGCCGGGAAAGTGAGAATAAATACCGGTCTGGAAAAGAGACTGACCACCAAAATTTTCATGAACGCTACCCCACGTACACCGACGCAATAACGCTTGTTCCGCGAAGGTGTTCCGTAGGGCGTGCGTTGACCTAGGTTGCCGCAGCAACTAACCGTAGTCCGGAGGCAAGGGCGTCACCCCATTATGGAGCTCTCCCATGCAGTCCCCGAACCTCGTATTTCCCGCATTTGGCGGTATTTATCGTGCTCTGGCACCGGTCACCGAGCCACTGATCCGGGTTATTGCCGGCGGATCGCTTGCCATACATGGCTTTCCAATCCTATTCGAGAATACCGCAGCTGCCGCCAAGTTCCTTGAGAGCGTCGGGTTCGAAAATCCGCTGTTCTGGGCCTATATCGTCGGCGTGGTCGAATTTGTTTGTGGACTTTGCCTCGCAGCGGGATTTCTGACCCGGGTCGTTGCTGTGCCGATCATCGGATTTCTTGTGATGGCGATTGTCACCTATCATTGGCAATTCGGCTTCGCGTGGGAAAACCGTGGCATCGAATATCCGTTGTTCTGGGCAATTGTGGTGTTTCACTTCCTGATACGCGGCGGCGGACGCTGGTCCGTCGACGCGCTGATCGGGAGGGAGGTCTGACGAAGTGGCAGCCTTCGCTTCAATCGAAGATATTGCCGAGAAGAAAGTCTCATTCGACCAGATTGGTCCGGGACTTTACGCATATACTGCCGAGGGAGATCCGAATTCCGGCGTTGTCGTCGGAGACGATGCCGCGATGGTCATCGACGCGCAAGCAACGCCCGCGATGGCGGCGGATGTCATCGCGCGCGTCGGCAAAATCACCGACAAGCCCATCAAATATGTTCTGCTGACACACTATCACGCCGTCCGAACGCTTGGCGCGTCGGCCTATAAGAGTGCGGACATTATTGCATCCGACGCGACGCGCGGTCTGATTGCCGAGCGCGGCAAACAGGATATGGATTCGGAAGTCGGCCGTTTTCCGAGATTATTCCGCGCCGTCGAGACAATTCCCGGACTGACATGGCCGACGATCACTTTCCCCGATCAAATATCGGTATGGCTAGGCCGGCGCGAAGTGAGGATCATGCATATCGGGCGCGGTCACACAGCTGGAGATGTGATCGCGGTGGTCCCTGATGCAGGCGTCGTCTTCGCCGGCGATCTCGTCGAGTACAAGTCCGCCTGCTATTGCGGCGATGCGCATTTCACCGATTGGCCGGCGACGCTCGATCACCTCGCTGAAATGCAGGCCAATGCGCTGGTGCCGGGGCGCGGGCCTGCGCTGACGACCGCGGAAATGGTCAAGGAGGGAATCGAGCTCACCGCTGATTTCATTTCAACGCTTTACGGTTCGGTGCAGGAAAGCGTTACCAAAGGCCGCTCGTTGAAAGACGCGTTCGACTTTGCCCGTCTCGCAATGGATTCAAAATTCAAAGGTTTCGGGCTCTATGAGCACTGTCTGCCGTTTAACATTTCGCGCGCCTACGATGAGGCGCGCGGCATCGAATGGCCAGTAATCTGGACCGCAGGGCGGGACCAGGAAATGTGGGCCGCTTTGCAGAATTGATGGCGTTCAGCGCGTGCAGACGATTGCGACTACCTCGCACTGCTCGTCATGACACGTGACAGCGGTGCCGGTTGACGCCGCGCCGGTGATGCCGTTGCGATCGACTTTGTGGTAGGTCGCCGCTTCCGCAAAATCCTGCGTCTTGCAATAGGCGTTGGCCGCGGCGGCACCGCAGCGGGCGCCGGAGGCCAGGCAGCGGTCAATTCCATAGCCGCCGGCATCATTGGCTACGATGAACATCCGCTGTTCGGCTTGGGCGGACATGGCGAGGCCAAACCAAAAAGAACCGACGAGACCGAAAAGAATTGCCCGCATAGCCGCTCATGATTTTGGAAACGCCGGAGATTCTGGCGCGGGCTGCGACCATGCGAGGGGAATCGTTAAGCGGTTCTTAAATTGGGGGCCCTCCGCCGGTCATCAAATTTTTCCTGTGTTTTGCACCGGTTGCGGGCGGACCTTGACGGCACGGACGCGACAAATCATTGTGCCGCCATGAACGGCCATAACGGTATCTGCGGCATTTGCCGGGAGATTATTCGCTAGCGTTTTCCGCGCTGGCCACGGCCGTCTTTCTCAATGTTGAGATAGTAGGACGCCCGGCCAGCGGGGCCGACGGGTGTTTTTGCTATGGAACTTAGACTTTACGACACACTGACCCGCGAGAAACGGCTGTTCACGCCGATCGATCGATC
>Ga0187777_10000524_pt1 | contig 26010 bp, 23 predicted proteins | sample 1015_Q2_SP5_10_M_FD_132416 | JGI IMG/M metagenome (GOLD analysis project Ga0187777, IMG submission 132416) | Tropical peat soil microbial communities from peatlands in Department of Meta, Colombia - 1015_Q2_SP5_10_MG | ecosystem: Environmental > Terrestrial > Soil > Wetlands > Peat | place... | reverse complement strand
TCTCCCGTTGTCCCCTGAAGAAAGTTAGTGGTGGATCCCCCCGCTTGAAACGTGGCCGCCGCCCATTGAGTGCCCAGCTGAGGAAAGGCCATGCCCCATCGAACTGCCCACATGGGCCACAGGTGCGGTGCCCGTGTGCCACCAGCCTGTGGAGCTCGATGCAGTATGAACTCTAGTCGTAACGAAGCCCGTCTGTTCCACGCGGCCTGAAAGCTGACCCAAATTCCGAATGCTCCCCCGAGCAATGCCCAATCCTGCCGAATCGCTGGCGATCTGCACTTTATTTCCCGTGTGCACCAGCATTGGTCCACGATTCAATGGGAAGATTCTGTGTCCGGGAAGCAGAGGCGGACGCGGACGCACAAAGCCACGTGGAGCATTCAAGATCACAGGAAACGTATTCAACGGCATGCAAGCTCCGCCGGGCTGCCATGCCCATCCATACATCGAAAGATAATTCCACGCACCGCAATGGTAAGGAGTCCATCCCCAGGGATATGCAGAAACCCACGAATATCCGGGCCCCGGATAAAAGGCCCATGCACCGTTCAAAAACGGATCCCAGCCTGCGCCGATGAAGTAAGGCTGCCACAGCATGCCGTAGCCGGGCACAGTGAAGAAGTTTCCGTAGTAGTTGAGATCGGCAGTCCCGTAGCCGGTAGCCGAGTAGCTGGAAGTGGACTTGCCGTACTGCTGCTGATACTGCGCTTCCTGTTTGTCCCAGGAATCGTAAGGGAACTCATCGATACCGGATGCGACCGTGTAATGATCATCAAGTAGGTCGAAGCTGGCCGTGTGATTTTTATTGACTTCCACCGTTCCTTTCGGCCCGGTAATGCTCGCTTGACCTTTGAAAACCGCAAGCATGGCATCGACATCAGCCATGGCTACCCGTAAATGAATCGGCTGCGTGAGGGTCAGGCTCTCGCGGGCGAAGGTCAGCTCAAGAACGTTGTCCTTGGTCCCGAGAAAATCGAAATACGCGGTGCCTTCTTGAAGCTTAACGGTTGAGAACTTGACGCCGGAATCACGGAGCACGAGCTGTGGCAGTTCGACCAGAGTATTTGGCGTGAGCCGCACTGTGCTGCCATCTTCGAATTCCAAAGCAGCCTGTCCGCGATCCTGAGTGCGAATCTTGACACCCTGGGTGAGAGGAAGGTTCACAAAGGCATTTTCGAAGCCTTGTCCGGTGTTGCGGTCAATCTGTACGTTGCCTTGGACATCGCTCAGGCGTACGGCGCGCGCGTGAGAATCGGCTGATGCCGGGAGTGCGAAAAACACCAGGGACACGAAACCTACCAAAGCAGGGCCAAACAGGTGGGAACGGGACATCGGACACCCCCAGAAAAGCTAACTAATGTAATTAGAGCACGCCTTGATCTGCTTTGGTTGTCAAATTATTGCAATCTAGTGTGGGCTGCGGCGTGCCTGCCGGACTATTTGCCGCCACGATCGAGTAACCGCTGGGCGCGGGCGCGGGCGGCATTCACAACCGACGGATCGTCGATGATTTTCTTGAGGGTAGAGGCGATCACACTCACGTCGCCCAATTCGTTGCGGGTGGATATGTCAGTCATGTGCTCCAGTTCATCATTGATTGCCAATTTTTGATAGCGATGGTCGAACTCGAGCCGGCGTCCAAACTCCAGAGTAACCGCAAGGTTTTGAAATACAGAGGTAAGCTCCTCAACCGCGGGAATCAGCGAGTAGTTGTAACTGGCCGATGTGTTCCGTTGGGCATCCTTGTAGGACAAAGTTTTCTGTCCTGTCGACGCGATGTTCTTTTTTTTCGAATCGATCGCACCTTCAAAATAATGAGATTTCTTCGTCAGATCGAAGATTCGAGTGACGGTCGCTTGCGGCATGGTGAAATCGAGAGTGAAAGGCTCAGAGGGATCGGAATCCCGCGTGAGCTTGCCGTCGGATGTATAGGAAGCGCGACCATCTGCCGCCACCGAAATAGCGTAGTGCGAAGGATCCGAACCTGGGAAATCGCAAGTGAACGCAACGGTTGGAGTGCCGGGCTGCTGAGATTGGGCAATTGACGCGAGGGTGACTACTAGGAGTGCGAAAGACCACTGGTTTTTGCTGAATCCCATGCAGAAGAAATTATGCCAAAAATCTTGCAGCGAAGAAAAATTGGCAACAAACTTTTTCACTGTCCTGCGGCCATCTGCCGCCGCGTCGTAGCACTCGTATGCAGATGGCAGATTGCAATTGCCAACGCATCCGCAGCGTCCGGCGAATCGGGAACCTCGCCCAGGTTTAAGAGCCGTGCAACCATTTGTTGTACCTGATGCTTCTCTGCTCTGCCGTAGCCCACAACTGCCGACTTGATCGCCAACGGTGCGTACTCCGCAACCTCCAAACCCGCCGATGAAGCCGCCAGCATAGCAACTCCGCGCACCTGCCCGAGTTTGAGCGCGGATTTTACGTTCACGGCGTAGAAAATGTCCTCAATGGCGACATCATCCGGGCCGTATCCCTGAATGAGGGCATTGAGGCAGTCAAAGATTTTTGCCAGCCGCAACGGCAACGTTTGTTTGCTGGATAACTTAATCACACCGCAGCTTAGGCATCTCAGTGTGCCATCTGGATCGTGTTCAACAACACCATACCCGGTGAACGCTGTGCCGCAATCGATACCGAGAGTACGCACAGAAGCAGTGTACCGCCGGCGGATTTTCGCGGCCAGTTGCTTCGCGGCTACGTTGGAATCCGAACGCGGAGTTGCTGGTCAAGTTAAAAGCAGATTCCTCGTCGCGCCGCTCCTCGGAATGACAAGGGACGAAACGCCGTGAACACGATCCAAGCATGATTTTCACTGAGCGATGATCTCTCCCGCCTGCAATGGCTTGGAGCAAACGTGATCCCGCATCTGCCCACACAGGTAAATCAAATAGACTGGCACGTCCCGTTGTTGCACCACATACTTTCCAATATCCACGGCATGTTCGTCCTCGAAATCCGCGATGACGAAAGAATTGCCGGGGACCGCGCGTACTCGGAACTGTCGGGACATGGGTTCATAGTTGCCATAGCTGAAACAGTGTCCAATACAAGCTCGGTCCAAGCTATGAAGCGCAGGGCTGATACGGCGGTTGCGTGTCGGGAAATAACCCAGGACACGCGCTCCGGCCGGAAGCTGCGCAACAAGTCGGTCAACGCCATCCTCCAAGGCGTTCAGTTTCGATGTGTCCATAAATACGAGGTAGAAGGAAACCATGCAGGCCAAACCGAGAATCGGTTTCTGCAGGCCTTTGGTCGGCGCGGCTGCCAGAAACATGCACACAATTACCCCGGCCGCTAGCGATAGACGATCGGTTATGTAGCTGAACGGTATTGCATATCGGGAAGACTCAATCACATTTGGCAGGAGAGATACCGCGGCCGCATTGAGGATGCAGAGTTGAAGTGGAACGCTGGTCATGAGACTCGAGATTCCGTGCCTCTTGATGAGAGTTCGAAAGTTGATCAGACCAACAAGTAGGAACAGGGCAAAAACCGGTATATATCTGGGGTTAAAGAACACAGGTTGGTTAATGCCAATTGCGAAATAGACTTGTTTCCATGACCACAACCCCGCAAAGAACTTCATCAAAATTTCGCGAATCCCGATCAACAGCACAATGCCAGGGGCAAGCAACCATGCCGTTTGCGAAGGCCGCAACATGCGCGCAATGAGGACATACACAAGCAGCCCAACTGCCCAGATCACGGGAAGCGGATGACCCGTCCACGCCAACAACAGAAGCGGGGCTGCCAGAAACAGCCGCTTTTTTTTCCCGTTCCATGCGACCGACAGATACCAGAAACAAATACCCAGGGACAGGTAATAATTGAAAAATCCCATGTGAAAGACGAAGCCGTAAGTCAAAACCGCAACCCAGGGGATGGTGAACCACCAGTTCTCGCCCGAGATCACCGCGACTAATGCAATTGCACCCCAGAAAAAGATCAGGACCGTAGCCGACACCATGATTCGCTGGGCTGCGGAAGGACCCACGCGGACCAGGAGCCATTCCAGGCCAACATCGAAAGCGACATTACTCCACTGGCGCGTAACGTACACCCCAGGAGTTTTGCCTTGTTCGGACAAAGAAGCCAGCCAGGCATTGTAGACATGGCTAGAAAGGTCAATTGCCTGGATGCGTTTTTGCCAGAAGCACGGGACCAAGATCACTAACGAAAAAAGCAATACGAGAAGAAGCCTGCACTTGTCAGGATGAAATTCGTGTGAACCGGCTTTCATCGAACCAGCTTCAGTTACCGCAGCATTGCTCATTGTGAAAAATTCTATACGCAATTGCTGCCTGCGATCGGGAATTGCCGGTGACGTCTAGTTATTACCTTCTGAGTGGCGTCGGCATACGTACTCTGCCGCCGACCCCTCATTTGAAGGCCACGCCGCATTCGATGGTAACCTTGGATATTCTGCGGCGACGAGTCACACTAACTTTCCGAGTTCCACATCCTGAGGACACACTTCTGAGATGATCGCAAACCCGGTGCCCAATATTCCTTTGTTCCATCTGTTCCTGGCGAAGTGGGCATTGCAGATCATCGAAGGAGCGCTCACCTTGGCGCTTTTGGTCCTCATCTTCGCAAGAAAACCGGCAGCAACATTGCGAAGGCCCCGGACCGCAAAGGCGGAGACTTGTTTCCGGCGTCTCGCTCGAAGAAAAACTCTCTCTGTGATCGCGGTTGGCGTTCTCTGCCTCTCGCTGAGAACAATTCTCATACCAGTGCTGGGTGTACCGGAACCTCAGGGACATGATGAGTTCAGCTATCTGCTGGCTGCGGATACGTTCGCGCACGGACGCCTGACAAATCCGACCCACCCAATGTGGATGCATTTCGAGAGCTTTCACATCATCGAGAAGCCGACATACATGTCAATGTATCCGCCGGGCCAAGGAATGGTCTTAGCGATAGGTCAACTGCTGGGGCATCCCTGGATTGGCCAGCTGCTAGTGACGGCTCTGATGTGCTCCGCCGTGTGCTGGATGTTACAGGGCTGGCTGCCAGCAACGTGGGCCTTACTCGGGGGTGTGCTCATTGTCCTGCGCCTGGGTATTTTCGGTTATTGGCTGAACGGGTATTGGTGCGCATCTGTAGCTGGATTGGGAGGAGCGGCGGTGTTGGGCGCCTGGCCACGAATCAAGCGTCGAGCACGAATCCGGCATGCGGTGTTGATGGCCATCGGCTTATTCATCCTCGCGAACAGTCGCCCGTATGAAGGTTTCGTTCTAGCATTACCCGTAGCCGCAGCCATGTCGCGGTGGCTTCTGAGACAGCGCGGCACGAGCTTGAGAACAAGTTTGTTGCGAGTCGTCACGCCGCTGATCTTTGTCCTTGCGATCGCCGCTTTAACGACCGGATATTACTACTACCGGGTCACCGGTAGCCCACTTCGCACGGGTTATCAGGTGAATCGTACTATCTATTCGCGCGCGGCGTATTTCCTTTGGCAAGGGCCGGGACCTGTTCGGGCCTACGATCACCGCGTAATGCAAGATTTCTATGACCGTGAATATGACTACTACAAGGTAAACAGGAGCGTCCGGGGATTTCTGATCCACGCTGAAACCAAGATCTCATGGTTTTGGCGGTTTTTTCTCGGTCCAGCATTGACCCTTCCACTCTTGGCTTTTCGCTGGACAATGCGTGACCGGCGAATGCGCTTCCCTCTATTTGCTCTAGGAGTTTTTATTGTGGGCTTGGCACTCGACAATTTTTTCAGCCCACATTACTTCGCACCCGGAATCGCTCTGCTTTATCTCGTTTTGCTACAAAGCCTGCGCCATCTCAGAGTTTGGCAGTGGCACGGGAAGCTGGTGGGAAGTGAACTGGTTCGAGCGGTGCCCATGATTTGTTGCGCAATGGCGCTGCTACGCGTGACTGCAGTTGTTGCGCATGCGCAGATCGAACCACCTTATCCGAGAGGCAATCTTCAGCGAGCACAAATTGCAAGCTATTTGGAACACCTACCGGGCCGGCAACTCGTAATCGTCCGATATTCCAGCAACCACGACGCCCACGGGGAATGGGTTTATAACGACGCTGATATTGATGGCGCCAACGTAGTTTGGGCCCGCGATATGGGCGACTCAGGCAATGAAGAACTGTTGCGGTACTTCAAGAACCGACGAGTATGGCTGTTGCAGCCCGATCAGTCTCCGCCAAAGCTCGGGGCTTGTTCCGAGCTAACCAGAGCTTTAGTCTCTGGCAACGGAGGCGACCACGTGAGTTCGCCCAACTGATTTCTGAAAAGTGGTTTGCGTCAGACTGACCACAGTATAGGTGGCCAGAATCAACATTAACGGCTCCATCGGAAAGCGATACGTGGGAAAACTGTGCGTGACGTAATAGACGATTGGAAAAATCAGCAACACCGCAATGAATGGAACTGCGGCTAATCCTTTACTGCGAAGCGCGAGGATTCCTCCGATCCATGCCAACGCACTAATAAGCCACCATGGAGATGCCGGCGGTTCCGTCCAGAAAAGATGGATGCGCATGAGGCATAGCTTCAGGAAGTATCCCGGATGTTGGTGAGCAAACTGGAACCCAATCTGTTCCTTGGCCTCCATAAACTTGATTTCACCGAGCCGGTTGTACTCCGAGGGATCCAGGAGCGGGAAGTCCTTCTGCAGGCCGTTCGGAGCGCCCTCATGATTTCCCAACCAGAATTCAAGACCGAAGTTGTCTCGCAGCGGAATCAGCCGATGAAAAACCTCATAATTGCGAATGGTCCACGGAAGTATCAGCAAAATACAGACCGCAAGGGAGCAGAGCACTAACCGGCTGCGTACGAGGGTTTGGGTGCGAGAAGTGAACCACAGCCATGTCCAAAAGAATGGAAAAAGAATCAGCAGGGATGTATTGACGAGTGCTGCGGCTCCCCCCAGCAACCCGAAGAGCAACCATCGGGAAAACTGGCTCGATTCCGCCACTGTCGGCAGGAGCAGCAGCGAGACGGACAACAACAACGCAGAAAGCGCGTTCTCCCAGAGGCGAATCGAGACGGCCGCTTCATAGAGCCAGCAAGCCCAAACCCAGGAAGCCAAAACGCCAACCAGCGTCCCAAAATTTCGCCGGCCGAGTTGCAGAATGACAACCGCGGTGAGGGCGGCGAAAACAGCATTTAGCAACAGGCCTGCCCAGAGTGCCGAGATTGTGTAAGCTCCGAAAATTTTGAAAATGCCGGCCACCAGCAGGGGATAACCGGGCGGTTGTTGCGCGGTGGGAAGTAGAGGAGTGTTTGGCCACGGGGAGCTGAACCCGTGACCGGTGACCAGCGCCCAGGCAATCCGTGCCGGTTCATTGTTCTTATAAAAAAAAGAGCCGGCTTTTTGCGGCAAGAGCTGCAATGCTGCCCAGAGCCGGATGGCGAAGGCAACTAAAAAAATCACCAGCGGTGATTGCACCAGCGTCCAGATAGTTTGGCCGAACCGGTTACTGCGCACCGTGACCGCATTTTAACCTACAGATTAGTCGACACCTACAACACGTCGCCGAGGGAATACTCACGGTTCATAGCTCACGAGGACTCGTGATGATCGTCACAGGAGGGTGAGACGATGCCGGTAATAATTAGATTGCTGGTCAATAGGTTTGAGCACGTAGGGAGGACGCCATGAAAAACTGGATGGTAGTCGCGATGTTGGTGGTTGTAGCGGCGCTATTGGCGCCCGCCTTTGCATCACCAGCACCGGCGCCGGGCGCGGGTGTTCCCAAATATGATCCGAAGACCGAGGCCGTTTTTAAGGGCACGGTGCAAGAAGTCAGAGACCGGCAATGCCCGGTCAGCGGCGGCATGGGATCGCACGTCGTCCTGAAGCTGGAGGATGGCACCACCATCGAGGTCCACCTGGCTTCCACCAAGTTCGTCAAAGAATACGAATTGGTATTCAACGTAGGAGACCAGCTGGAAGTGACCGGATCAAAAGTGGTGTTCGAGGGCGTCGACACCATCTTTGCCCGCGAAGTGAAGCGCGCTGGCGACGTGTATGTCTTCCGCGACAAGGACGGCAAGCCGGTCTGGTAAGCCGGATTTTTGCGACCGACGTCCTCTTCAGCCAGAAGGGGAGAACAAGTTTCCAAACAAAAACGTGAGGGCCTCGGGAAATCTGCGGGCCCACTCGCGTTCGTTGTGAGTTGCTCCTTCATCGACCCGCACAACCAGATGTTGGTCACTTAGACCCGCTTGGCGCAAGATGCGTTCGAGTTCGCGCACGTCATCGACGACCTGGCGGTCCTTTTCTTCGCGACCCGCTTCGCGGGTTCCGATACCGATGTAGAACTTTCCCGGCCACTGGCGGCATTTGCGACTGGCTCTCAAGATGCGTCGTTGGGAAATGTACAGAGAAGGACTTTCGAGCAACACGCGGCCGAATATCCCAGGATGCTTAATGACGGTGTACAGCGAGATCAGCGCACCGAGGGATGACCCGCCTAGACCGGTGTGCTGGACCCCAGGAGCAATGCGATATCGCTCGCTGACGAACGGCATCACTTCATGCATCAGGAACTCGGGATAGCATTTGCCTCGCGGACGCAAGATTGGCGGTTGGAAGCTGCGATACGGCAGGTATTCTTTCATGCGGTCGGTCTGCGCATTGTCGATTCCCACAATAATGAGCGGCGGAATGTTTTTTTCGCGAATCAGACGGTAGGCAGTTTCGTCGACTTCCCACTCAACGCCTGCAAAGGCAGTGGCCCGGTCGAATAAATTCTGGCCATCGTTGAGATAAAGAACTGGGTAATGCCGATCACTATTCGGGGCCGCATCGTATTCCGGAGGAAGCCAAACTCGCAGCATGCGCGTGTTGCCAAAGACCTGGCTGCGGAATTCGTGCAGCCGCAGATCTCCGGTGACTGAAACATTCTCAACAGCGCGTGCGGTTGGCTTGAGGTCTTGTTGAGCAGCATCCGTCATAGGTAAAGATTGGGCTAGGCACGCCGCCTGGAATTCGCCGCCAACACGGAAGCGGAAACCGTGATCAAGAAAATTAACGCAAGCGAAGAGAGACACAGGATGCACCAGGTTGCCAGAACAAAAGCCTCAATGTAAGTAAGGTAGAGCGCGAATCCCAGCCCCAGCAGCGACGCGCTCAACAGGATCAACGGCGTTTCTGATTTGCTCCGGTATATCGTCGCTAACAAGACCAGAGCTGAGTAGCCCAAAATGCCGATCAAAGCGTCGGGAACACCGAGGACAGTTGAGTAGGTACTGCGGTTGACGATATCGCAGTTGAAATTCTCGCCGAAATCACAGTATGTGGTCTTTGATGTCTGGTAATGGTGGTAAAGAGAAACGGAGGAAACCGCGATTCCCGCTAAAGCCAGCACCGCTATCAGAGGAAAGATTCGTCGGCCCAGACCTGTCATGGCAAGGAACATCCGGTTGCCTGACTGAGGAAATCGAGATCGTGGTCTCCCTCAACCCGGGCTCCATCCGCAAAGACCCACGTCGGATAGTGTTTTATCCCCGCATCTACGCAAACCTGAGCCGGAGTGCGAGAGCCTTTAACACCGCACTCTACATAAGGCGCATATTTGAATGAGTCTCCAAAACGTTCCTTCTGATCGGCGCAGTGCGGGCACCAGTACGCGCCATACATTTTCGCGCCTTTATCTCCCAAGCACTGTGCGAAAGCATTCAGACGGTTAGATTGCCGATGGCGAGTCAAGGCGTACAACCCGACGGCAACCGCTGCAACCAGGATAAAAATAGCGATCTTGCGTATCCACGGGCTTGGCCCGGGCTGCTGCTCGCGCTCCTGCTGGCGTTTTCGTCTCTCTTCTGACATACCGATATTTTTTTATACCACGACCTTGAGGGCAGATGGCAGCACGTCTAATGTTTGGCAGTGAAGGCGTAATACCTCGCCGTCAACCATGACGTCGACAGGCCCGGTCAGAGAAAAATCAATGCGTTTTGCCGACCGGCGTTCGGCCAACCGATGCTGGATGTGGCTGCCATCATAAAGGCCTGGAAGATTCCGGATCAGACCAAAGCGTCCGATTGGCCCCCAGCGCACGTACTCGATTAGGCCATCATTCACTTCCGCTTTCGGCGCAATCATCATGGTCCCGCCCGTGAATTTGCTGTTGTTGAATGTCAGAAATAAGCACGGACGGCAATCAATTTCTTGCTCGTCATCCACCCGCAACGGAAATGGCCGGCGTCGCAAGCGCGCAAGAGAAATGAAGATGGAAGCTTGATATCCGAGTTCGCCCCAATGGCTGAACCGGCGCGCACGTAGGGCGGCCACGTCCGCGGCAAAACCTACAGAGAGAAGATTGATGTAGTAAAGAGTGCCACTCGCGTGCTGCATTCGCATGACGTCGCAGGGCTGTGAACGGCGGCTCAGCAAAGCCTCTATGGCGTGCTCCACCCCGCGGTTGGTGAAGTCCCGAAGAAAGGAATTTCCAGTGCCCAGTGGGAGGAAGGCGAGAGTCGGACCTGCGGCGGAATTCGCCAGCGGAAACAGGCCGTTGACGATCTCGTACGAAGTCCCATCGCCGCCAACGGCAAGAAATCTTCTATAGCCCCGCGCATAAGCATCGGCAGCAATCTGCGAGGCGTGGCCGGTCCGGTCAGTTTCCGCGAGGTCTACGCGGATTCCTCCGGCTCGCAAGCGTTCTAAAGCGGGGCCAATCAGCTTTCGCCAGCGGCCTCCGCCTGCTGCGGGATTGATAATGGCCAGATAATTCTCGGTCACAATTCGACCACCGCGGTACGGTCGAGAGTTTTGCCGATTTCCTCTGCCAGAACGCCGCGCTTGATTTTCATAGAAGCAGTTCTGGGGAAATCGCGATTCCAGATCAGGTAGCCATTCACGCGCTTGAAATCAGGAAGCCGGCGGTTGCGCGCGGTGATCTCCGCTTTAAGATCTTCGGTGAACTCCTGTTTTTCTTCCAAACGGATTGTCAGAACTAACATTTCGTGGGTCAGCGATTTCGCAGGCCACATGTAATTCGCCGCAAAAATACAATATTCCTTCACGTGCAAACCGTCGAAGACGGTTTCGATGTCTTCCGGGTAAATATTTTTGCCACCTTCCGTGACAATCATGTTCTTCTTGCGCCCGAACAACTGCAGATGACCGCGGTTATCGAAGCGGCCAAGGTCCCCGGTCAAGAGCCAGCCGTTCACGATAGTTTCGGCGGTGAGTTCCGGCTCGTCGAGATAGTGCGACATGGTGGTTCTGCTCTTGGCCGCGACTTCGCCGATTCCGTCTGAATCCGGATTGAGAATGCGAATGTCGACTCCTGGCAGGGGCGTGCCAACGGTATCAGCTCGAAATGGTTTCAGGTCATTCAGCGTGAGCGCAGTGCCGGCTTCGGTGAGACCGTAACCGTTGGTGACTGGAATGCCCAGATCATAGAAAAATTGCAGGGTCGAGGGCTCGACAAATGCCCCACCGGTGATGAGGGCGAGCAACTCACCTCCGAATGCCTCGTGCACCTGTGGCAATAGTTTTCGGCTTAAAGAAACGCGAGGCTTACTCCTCGTGAGCAACTTGTTCACTGCGATCAGACGATTGAGCAAGAAGCGCCTGGGCGCGGAGAGCTCAGCGAATTTCCCCCGCAACCCACGCTCCAGATTCTTGAGCACGAGGGGAACCAGGCTCACATACGTGATCTTGTATTTAACAAATGCATCCCGAACAAACTCCGGACGTAACGTTCGCAAATGGACGACACAGGCCCCGCACACGAAGGGTCCGATAAAGCCCACCATGAAGTCGATTGCATGATTGGTGGGCAGAATACTCAAATACCGCACGCCGGGCCAAAACGGATACCAAGCCGTCAGAGATTTACACTGCTCCAGATAATTCTCGTGAGTGAGAACGCAACCCTTGGCGCGTCCGCCTGTACCGGAGGAATATACGATGCAGGCCACATCTTCCCTTCTGCGTTCGACGAAAACCGGTTCCTCCTTGCGACGGAATTCCTCCCAGCGGCACGCGCCGGACAGATCAGCGCCGAAAGGAGCTTCGGTCACCAGGACGGTTTTGAGGTTGTGGCCGCGGAACTCTGGGGCCTGGCTGATGGCGCGCCAGAGATAGTATTCGACGACCAGAAAAGTGGTTTTACTGTGAGCGAGCAGCGCAAGCTGCTCGGAAGCGGTCAGCTTGAAGTCGAGAGGCACAACCACGCCACCGCAATAGAAGATCGCATAAGCCGAGATCAGCCATTTGGACTGGTTGCTCATGATGATGGCGACACGATCGTTCGCGTTCAACCCCGCATGCTGCAGGGCCGCTGCGAACGGCATCGCAAGGTCTTTGAAATCGGAATACGTCAGTCGGGTTTTTTCCCGGTTCCGATCCGATTCGATCAGGCACGTTTCGTTTGGCCAGCGTTCCAGCGCATCCCGCAAGGCGGCGCCAAGCGAACTGTATTGGTCAAGGTTCAGCATGAGGAATTTTGATTGTAGATCGTTTGATTTCAGATTGTTGATTTTAGAGTGTTGAGTTTGATGGTTGAACACAAGATTGCAGGCTGAAGCGTGGAGGCACAACCAGAAGCCAATCAACATTCATCATCGATCAGAGTCTCGCCTGGATTCGGCCGGCGAGTGTGCGAAAATCCGAGACTCCCTGCAACTCATAATCTGGCAGTTCGATCTGAAAATGGTTCTCAAGCTTCGTGAGCAGATCCAGGGCTTGGAGACTATCAATGCCGAGGGTCTTGAAGAAATCTTCATCGGGAGTGAGCTTTTCCCGCGGGACCTTGAAGTGCGCAGCGGCGAGGTCGAGGATCTCGTTGACGGTCTGGTCAGAGGTTCTCATAAGATTTTTTCCCTCGCACGAAACTTCAGGGCAAGTACGGCTGCGCTTCCCTGCTCTCGACAAATTTGCGCAAGCCCGCTTCGACGGCTGGCCGAGTGAATAACTCACAAAAGATTTCGATCTCTTGCTGCAGTTCTTCGTGCGGAATCGGCTTTACAAACGTCTTTGCGGCCCGAGCGGTGTGCCGGTCGAATTTTGCCAGTTGAGCGGCCGTGCTCCGCGCGACCCGCAAGGCCTCGCCTTCGCCCACGACCTGACTGACCAGACCAGCTTGTTGCATTTTCGTCGCGTTCATACTTCGGCCTGTCAGCAAGAGATCGCGAACGACAGCATTGCCCAGGTCGCGCTTCAGACGCGGAATACCACCGAATCCGGGAATCAGCCCCAGGCGCAATTCGGGGAAACAGAAGCGCGCCGTTCTATCAGAGATGATCAAGTCGCAGGTAAGCGCCAATTCAAATCCCCCACCGAAGACCACCCCGTGAACGGCAGCGATCGTAGTCAGCGGCGAGGAATCGATTGCGTTCATCACCCGGTGGATTCTTTCCAGAAAGCTGCGTAGCTCGCGGGCAGCGTCGCTGGATTCCATTTCCCGTGAGCGCGCATACAATTCGCGCAGATCGGCGCCAGCGCAGAAGCCGCAAGCACGCGTGCTGTGGAGGATTAGGGCATGCGCCTGGCCTACGCTCAAGCTCAGCTCAGCGACGAAATTCTCCAGTTCGTCCAACGTAAGCGAACCAATCTCGTTGCAGGGTTCGCGATTGAGCACCAGCTCAATTACGCCCTCTTTGAGGTCCCAGGAAAGCGCTTTGCCTGTGAAGTGGTGCATAGCATCTACGTTCGAGATGACAAAGACATTTGCTTACACTGCCTGCTTCACGCGATACATCGCTTCAATGTCATCTCTCAGCCGCGCAGCAATCAGATCTCGTTTCAGTTTACCGTTCAAGGTCACAAGTCCATCTTCGACAGAAAATTGATCGGATCGAATGTGGAACGCGCGAATCTGCCGGTAATGCGGCAACTTCGAATTCAGTTCGTCGATTGCAGACTGCGTTTGTTCGCGTGTGACACCGCCCGTCACGATGGCTGACAAATATCCCCTTCCGTTCCCGACCAGCACTACCTGCTGGGCTCCCGGCAAATTGCGCAGCAGTTCATCCTCAATGGGTTCGGGTGCAATATTGTGGCCGGAACTCAGGATAATCAGGTTCTTGATTCTTCCACTAATCTTCCAGTTCCCTTCTGCGTTGACTTCACCCTGATCGCCGGTATGAAACCAGCCATCGCGTAGAACCTTTGCGGTCTCCTGGGGTCGATGCCAATACTCGTGAAAAACATTCGGCCCGCGCACCAGAATCTCGTCGTTTTCACCAAGCTTCATGTCGGTTCCGCTGATGGCTGGACCCACACGGCCGGGTTCTACATGGCGCGGATCGTCCATTGTGCAAATGGCAGTGGTTTCAGTCAGGCCATAAACCTGCAGAACAGGAATTCCCAGCATCGTGAAATAGAGCTGAGTCTCGACATTGAGCGGGGCCGAACCGCAAATCAGAGCTTTCAGGTTCGCCCCAATCATCTTCTTGCGGATTGCCGGAAAAATCAGGGCATTCGCCAACCCCAGCCAAACTGAATCCATGAAAGTTGCGTGCCCGTCCCGCTTTCGCAGCCATGCAACTTTGGCGTGAGAGTAAATCGTTAGCGGCAAACCTCCAGTTTTCCAAAGCTGCTCGTCTACAGCGCGCCGCACCCGTTCGAGCAATGCCGGGACATTCACAAAATAATCCGGCGCCACCGTGCGAATCTCGCCCGACAGTTTTGTGAGATCAGTATTGAGACTCACCAAGCTGCGCCGAAGCAAACTCGTCAGCAGGGTGATCCAAGCCGCGGCAAAGCACAGCGGTGCATACTGGTAAACCCGGTCCTGACCGGGGCGATTTTGCATTAACACATCGAGGCGCGCCGAGGTGCAGCCGAGAATATGCGCCACGTTTCCGGCTGTCAGCACAACCCCTTTGGGTTCGCCGGAAGTACCGGAGGTATAGATGATCGCAACCGGTTCGGATTCCGTGATTTTTGTTTCGGATGCGGCACCGGCAGTCGTGGTGAAGATCTGGTCGAACAGTTCATGCGATGGGGCCTCGGGCCATACCTCCAGGATGCTGGTGCGCAGTTCGGCATCTCCAAAACAGATCAACGATGGCGCACAGTCCTTCATCATAGCCACGAGTTCAGGCGGCGACTGGCGCGCATAAAGCGGCACCGCGATCAAGCCTTCGGCGATGATCGCCAAGTCCATCGCGATCCAGCGGATGCTGTTCGGCGCCAGCAGTGCGCAGCGGTCGCCTTTTTCCAAGCCTTTCTCGGCCAGAAATCGGCGGGCGCTCGCGATCATCTTCAGGAGGTCGCGGCCTGTGGCCTTGAACGTGCCTTCGCCGCGCAGTTCCTGCAGCAGGACAGTGTCCCCTGCCTGCTCCAGTTGGGCGAAAATGTCCTCAGGAAAAGTCATTTGAAGGCCGGGAAACTGGAGCCGCTGAGTTCGTAGTGTTCGACGCGATCAGCGAAGCGTGAAAGCAGCGATTTAGCCTTGTCTGAAATCACAGGAACCGAATAGTTTCCGCCCGCAAACGCCTTGACGGGCTCGAGCGAGTTGAACCACAGCATGGTCACAAACTCGACCTCAGCAACACTCTTGAGCCGGAGCAAGTGGAATCCAAGATATCCCCTGGAACCGAGCTCGCGCTGGACTTTTGGAAACAGCTCCTTTTGCAAATAGCTGTCGTAGGCGTCCGCATTCTGCAAAGTTGTCCAGCCGTGCCAGATTCGACAGATCACGGGTTCTCCGGCGAATTCTAGCTGCACGCCTCGACTAGGCTGCGCAGTCCGGTGCTCATAGGCGGTAAATAATCTTCCCAGCTCCACTCGCCAAGGCGAGTGGGAAATTCTGGGTAACGCCTTTGCACTTCCTCTTCGAGGTACACTCCCATGCGTGCCATCAGTTTGAGATTGCGAACGACGGTGCGCGCAATTCCATCGGCAATCTGCTCGCCCTCGGTCGCCAGCTTGTCGAGCGCCATGAACAGCCTGCCTTCGAGATCAGCATCGTCCACATTCATCAGCAGATCCTCATGCCCGCGTTCCCGCATGAGATTGCGGATGCGCTCATCCATCGTGATTCCAGCAGAGGGCACGAGAGCGGGCATGGAAGTCACGATCCCGTGATAGCGTGATGAGACCATCATGTGGCAGGAACGCAAAATGCTGACGAGTTGATAGATGTCATACTCTTGCGAGGTTACGATGGGCACGCCCCCCAGCTTCTCTGAGATCCGCTTGCAAGGCCGCGCGTCCAGGCGCTCGGTGGCTGCGAGAATCACGAAGACATTTCGTTTCTTCCGCAACGCATCGATGGCATTGGCAATCGCGGTCAAGTAATGCTGATAGGCGCGATCGGCCTCCGGTCCGGAGTTATGAAAGTAAGGGCCTCGATAGTGGCTCTCTTTGTAAGCTCCGGCGACAGAATGAAGCGCCAATTTTGCGACAGATGCTTTGACTGGCCATTCGAAGGGATTGATCGGACAGACGACTAGTATTGGCGTCTTCCCATCCCAGCCGATGCGCCGCAAAGTTTCCCGAGCATACTCGGCGGGATGCGGCTCGAACGTCCACGCGGTGTCGGTTCCCAATTGGGTGGGAACTCCCAATTCACGAAGCAAGGTGCGTGATTCATCGTTGCGGGTGATGATGAGCGAATTGTTGCAGAATCGCGCGCACATTTTCCTGATCAAAGGATCCATGTGCCCGGCCTCAGCACCGTAGCCCACCGATAGCTTATTTTCGGCCGCCGCAATCCCCAGGGAACCAATCATCATCGTGGTCAGCGCATTGGCGAACTTGCTCTTGAACATCGAGCCTTCGCAGGCGACAACGCCGTGGTGCTTCGGAACTTCGTCTGCGAGAAATGGCGGAAAGATGTCCGGCAAATGAACCTGGCGTGTGTCCTCGAAGTACCCCTTGGACCACTCGAAGTTCATCGACATTACGCTGAAATCGACGTTCTCCGGGCCAAGAATGCATCGAATCTGGCGCAGCATCTCCTGGACGCGAACATCGGAGCCCATGTTACGCGATCCGTTATAGCCGGCGAACAGAAGCTTGAGTTTCTGGCCAGGCTGCCAAGGCTTGCCCCTGCCGAGCATCCAGGCCAACTTCGATTTTTCAATCGAGGCGCTTACCCAGGCCTCGAGCATGAGGTCCATCATGCTGCCGAACCTCCGACTTTGGCCGGCCAATCCCGATAGGTGTAGGTGAAGTTTGTTTCCCGGCTGAACTTCAGCAGCGGAAAACTGTATTGCGAAAATGGAACTGGTTTTCGCCCGAGTTCGCTGACGACGCGAGTGTTATCGAAAACCGTATTCCAAACCAGGTATGGCATGAACACTTTCATCAACGATGCGCCGTACGAGAGTTTATTTTTGTAATTCGAAAGAAAGTTCACTCCAGACGTAAATGGCCGCTCGAGCACTGACGCAAAAATTGGCCGCCGTCTCTGCTGAGCTGCGGCGAGAGCGTTGGTCAACTCGCGAAATGTCTGCGACTCGCGTCCTGAAGAAAGATGATAGGTATCGAACCTCGTCTGCTCCCGCTGATGCAGGGTTGCGATCGCGTCGGCCACGAAATCAACATTGACGATGTCAACTTTATCACTAGGCCGAAAAGGCAGGACCGGCAGTCCGGCGAGAAAAACGAAAGCTTTGACCATATCGAACTGGGTTGTCTCCGCGCGGCGACTGTCGCCCAGCACGATGCTGGGACGGAAGATCGTAATTGGCACTTCGGGCAGAAGTTGCCGGATCATGTGCTCACAAAATTTCTTGGTGCGGGCATACGGGTCGTAATCGGAGCGGTTCCAATCGATTGATTTATCTTCTGTAACTACTTCGTCCTGGCGTTTTCCCGCAACCGCGACCGTACTGACATGACTGAATCGCCGGAGCCCATGATAATGGTGTACCCGCATCGCGAGTTGCAACACTTCAAGTGTTCCCCGCAGATTCACATTCAGGCAGCTCTTTTCCGATTTGCGATTCAGGGAAGCCGCGCAATGGATGACCGAATCCGTGGTGTGGATCAGACGGTCATAATCGTCCCGCGCCAGGCCGAAGTCCGACGTCGTCAAATCTCCACGAAATACTCTCACGCGCGTTTGCAGGTGTTCGTAGAAGCGCGGAAAATCCAGGTGCAGTTGCAGGGCATGCCAAAGACGCACTTCCGCTTCGTGCGAGTCACGGGCGCGGACCAGCACATTCAAAGAAGCCCCGTGGTCTTGCAACAGATTGGCCGCGACATGCGCGCCGATGTATCCGGTGGAACCGGTCAGGAATATCGCCACGTTGCCCCGTTTGTTCCGGTTTTGACGGTTTGTCCGCGGGCTTCGGCAGTAAGGAGTTCGAAGCTCCGAGCCGGGCGGGCTTCCAGAGGACGTCCTTCGATCAGCGGATACGTCCAACGCCGCAACGCCGGAATATGAATGTTGATCCAGTACTCCCACCAATCTATCGAACGCGTGTCATAGCCGAAGCTGGCGTGCTCTTCAGGCGTAAGCGCGTTCGCGAGCCGCTCGATGTTTTCCGCAACAAAATCGTGCTCGTTTCGGAGAATGAAAGGCTCGAAGAGTTCAATTAGTTTCTCTACCCTCTCCAGGTTCCGCTCGGTTTTTGCCAGAGGCGTCTTCTTCAATGGAAGCGCCGACATGATGCGCTGAATGGACTTGATAATCGCCTTCTGGGCCGGAGCCGACATGCGCTGATACCGCTGCTTGGAGACTGGAATCGCATCGAAGCGCAAACGCAGCCAGTATTCCAGCCCCTCCTGCGCGCGATAGTGCTTGCGGTGGGACAGAGCGGTAAGTTCGATGGAGCGGCGCATGTCGCAAGGGTTTGTGACTGACGTCGCCAACTGGTAGACGGGGTCATGGCGCCGCTCGACGATGGCGGCAGCTATGAGCGTCATCCCGCTGCAAACCGCATCGACCGGGATCACGTCGAGCCGTTTGCGCTCGTTGGTAGGGAGTTGGCGAAAGTAGGTTCCGAGAAGATAAGAGAGCGAAGCCGAGGTGTTGATGCCCTCATTCCAGCCGCGGAATGGTTTTTCGAGGGAAGTTTCGACGATGGCAGGGCGCACGATCGCGATGGGCAAACCAGCGCCCTGTTTTGCGATCAACGACTCCGCTAAACCCTTAGTTAACGTGTACGTATTTGGCCAGCCCAGTTCGATGGCGCGCTTGGTTCCTGTTTCGGTCAAATAATCACGAAGCCAGCGAACACGGTTCTTGCGGATTTGATTCTCCAGGGCCGCCCCGTGGAGATCTTTTGCGGCATGCTCTTTCTGCATCGCTTGGCGACGGAGTTGCTCTGTCACTCCAACGCTTTCACTTTTGCTTTCCGCGTCCCGAATCAGTTTGCGAAGTGAATGCCATTCGCACTCCGCGTCAAAATCGGTGAGACCTGCTGGCGTGTAATTGGGTCGTAATCTTTCCGGGACCCGACCATCGCGCGTACCCGCAACATAACAAGTGGAAAGATGCAAAAGACCGGCGTGGTCGGATTGCTTCACAAAGTTGACGATGTTCATTGCGGCATCGACATTTGCATCCAGTGCCTCTCGCAAGTCCGGGTTGAAGTCGGTGAGGCCAGAACTGTTGACGATCAGGTCCAATTTGCTGAGAAGAAGCTCCCTGGCCTCAGAACTCAAGCCCAGGTCCGACCGCGACGCATCTCCCTCAACCACCTGTACGCGATCGGCCAAGAATCGGCTGAGCCCAGCACCATAGCGTGCGAACAAAGGGTCGAATACGGGTGACTCTTCGACGAGTTTCTCGAAGCGCCGCTGCGCCGGATTAGACTTCTGGCGACGAATGAGCAGGTAAATCTGGCCAACGGCGGGAAGATCCAACAGCATATTAACCAGCCAAACCTTACCAATGAAGCCGGTCACGCCGATGAGCATGATGTGCTTGGCTTGCAAGGCAGATCGAACAGAAAGCGGCGCGCGGTTAGGAGTGGTTTCGAAGTGAACGATGGGCCTATCGGGCACGGACATCTGACGCTCGGCGGGAAATTCAGCGGTCGCCAACGTTGATGGATCGGCAAAGCCAAGGTCGCGAGCCAGTTTTTGCGGAGTGCGCTCACCGTTTGGCCGTGTCCCGGTTATGCGGGCAAAGGCTCCCCGGGGACGGATCACCGGATCGAGCAGCCGTCCGGTAGCAAGCCCGTCACGAAACTCAAGCCGGTTCGAAATGATCCACTTGACGCCCAGGTGCCGAGCCAGCGGACGCATCACATGATCCAAGCCCTGGCTGACAAGCACCACTCGCCGCCCGGAGTCGATCAACATTTGCAATTGACGGACCCCCTCAGGCTGGAGCTTGGGACGAAGTTTGTACTGAAAATATTCGTCACCGAGCAGATCAAGCCGGTCCCGACTTACGCCGCGCAAAACTGTGTGCACGACTCGAGTGGCGAATACCCGGTTGGCAGCGTAAAGGAACGGGCGCAGCAGCCCCATAGATAGCACCAGGCCGCGCTTGAGCCAGCGTCCAGTGAAGGTCTGTACGTTCCAGGTAAAGAAAGCGATAGGGCGAACGGTGGTCAGCTCTAAAAGGCTGCCTTCCACCCGCCAGTACACCGGCGATTCACTGCCTCCGCCGTCCGGTTTGTTTTCTGAGTCGTTCAAATTGCGCAAGGCCCGACACTCGGGAGCTATTGCGATTCCTGGGACAGGAACGAAGTTTCTATTGTAAACAATCGACGCCAAACCGCGAAGCGATGAGAAGTGCATGATTTGGAACATGTTGCGCTTAACTCAGGCTAGTCGGGCCGGTACTTCTGCGAAAAGCCGTTGCGGGAGTTGCTCACGCCAAAGCTGCCGTCCGGATCAGCTTCGACCTTGATGGAGTGCCCATCGGAATTTTCGTCCACATTGGCGATGAAATTATCTGCCACGTTATGTTCTTTCCCTCCAGCCGTCGCGTAATGGAGCTGCCATAAGTCCGTGAGTCCGGGAGAGTTGTGAACAATTTGCCACGCCTCGGGATCGCCACCTTTATGTGCGCCGTTGTTGGAGATCGCCGCGAGAGGATGAAGAGCCCAAACCAACGCCTTGGGATTGTCAGGGGCCGTTCCATGATGCGTGACCAGATACAGGCTGATGGTGCCGATCAGATTGTTTGGGCAAACCAGTTCAAGTTCTTTTTTCTTGGTCAGATCTCCAAGATCGAGAAAGCGAAACTTACCGTAGCTGACGAGGACGCCGATGGATTGGACGTTCTCGGACGAGTCTGGTTTCGGGTCAGGTTCCGATGCGCAATTAAAGTTCGCTACTCCTGCTCCCGGCAGCGGATCAGTAATGTGCTCACCCGCGGCTGCGATCACTTCAAATGTAATTCCTTGAAGAGGTAGTCCTTCTCCGGGCATCAGATGCACACGTTTTGAATGCTCGATTGCCTTTTCGTAGCCCTTGTAAAGCGCTCGGGCGTCATCTGAGTCTTCCACGTCAGAACCGTGATCCACGAAGGTGCCGATGGGAATTTGCTGCCGCAGGTCTGCGACTCCGCCGACGTGGTCCCGATGATAATGAGTAATGAGCACGTAATCGATCTGTTTCAGTTGGGCGGCTTTTGCGGCTGCCACAATGCGTTCGGCATCACGAGAGCCAGCCCAGCCCGTATCGATCAGAACCGATTGCCCGGACGGAGCGACCAGCAAAGTTGCTTGTCCGCCCTCGACATCGATGAAATAGATTTGCAGAGGCTTGGATTTCGAAGCGCCGTCAGCGCCCATCAGCAGAACGAGGATAGTAAGGGCGGTTGTTGCGCATCTGAGATTCATTTTCATGATTATTTTGATTACGAATTGTAATTCTTCTCTGGTTCAGCATTTGACCACGTGTTGTGAGTTGAGATAACATCCTCTCGCTCCAAGGAATCCAGGGGGATGGCGAACTCAGTCCGGCGCATTGGTGTAGTGCTCTTCCAGCTTGGCGGACCGGACACGCTGGAAGCAATCGAACCTTTCCTTTTCAACCTCTTTTGCGATCCGGACATCATTGATTTTCCTGGCGCACGCCTGGGACGAAAGGCGCTGGCTAAACTGATCTCCAGCACACGCGCGCGCAAAGTCCAACATCATTATGCAGTGATTGGCGGCGGGTCCCCCATTCGCCGTTTTACCGAGCAGCAGGCACGTTGCTTACAGCTAAAGCTAGTTCAGGGCGGTCTGGATGCGCGCTGCTTTGTCGCCATGCGCTACTGGCATCCATTTACTTCTGAGGCAATTGAACAATTGCGCGCCGCGAGTTGCCAGGAAGTTGTGCTCCTGCCGCTCTATCCGCAATATTCGAGCACGACCACCGGCAGCAGCCTGAACGAGTGGCGGAGACTATTTCAGGATGGGGTCCACGTTCATCACGTCGGGCCCTTCTATCGAAACGAATTGTATTTGGAAGCGTTGACAGAAAAAATCGATGAGGCCTTGGCCCGGTTCGCGCATCCGGACCGGGCAGAATTGGTTTTTAGCGCGCATAGTGTTCCCCTGGCAATCATTGCAAACGGCGATCCATACCAGCAACAAATTGAAGAAACGGTTGAACTGCTGATGCAAGCTGGAGGGTGGGACAACCGGCATCGCGTCTGCTACCAAAGCAAAGTTGGAGCAAGCAAATGGCTTCAGCCCTCCCTGCGAAAAACCATTCGGGAACTAGCGGCCACCGGCTCGCGTGGAGTTTGTGTCGTTCCCATCTCGTTCGTGTCTGATCACGTGGAAACGCTGGGCGAGATTGATCATGAAGCTCGCGAAGAAGCTTACCGGCTGGGGATCACGCAATTTGAAATGACCGAGGGGCTGAATAATTCGCCAACGTTCATTGCTGCGCTCGCTGATCTAGTGAACAAAGCGGTGCGTTTTGATAGGAATGCGGATGCCGAAGTTGTAGCTGGTACAGGCGCTTCGGTACATAACTTGAATACAAGCTTGAATGCCCGTATGTCCGCCGGGATGGATTAGCAACGCGGCTGCCGCCGCGACGAAGGATGAAGGATAAGGAATGGCAGACGAATCCGCCAAAGGCATCTTGGGCCACCTTCCACCCTGGCCCCGGAACGCGCTTAACAATTCTGTAATCGCGATGGAGCAGGCGTACCGGCAGCGCAAGAGCCTTCCGCTGCTCACGGATGCCGAGATCGAAGCGCTGAAAGCAGGCCAGCCGTTGCCCTGGGAAGGAGATGGTGCTTCCGCGGCTCCGGCCGCGCCTCCAGCTGCTCAGACCACAGCTGCACCCCCAACCGCCGCACCTGTTCTCGCACCCGCTGCTGCTCCGCCCGCTGCGGGCTCCGGAAACATAAGCGAAGAAGTAGCCAAGTGGGTGGCGCAAGGGAAAAAGTGGAGCAAGTCGTCCATTGCCGCGGAGCAGGCGCGTCGCGGGCGAAAGGGCTTGCCTCCACTGAATGATGCAGAAATAATCGCACTGCTGGGTGAACCAGCGCCTGCTGCTCCGGCAGCCGCCGCGCCAGTTCCGGCTGCGGGTGCAGCTCCTGCCGCTCCCCGACCTGCCGCTCCAGCAGTGGCTGCTTCTGCAGCCGCCTCGGTCGCCAGAACTGGTCAATCGACAGCTTACGTCGGAACTCCCGCGGTCGGCACCTCCAAAGCAGCGGCGGCAGGCGGCGTTGCCGCGATTGGTCCCGAAGACAACGAGGTCAACCAGACACGCCGACGCATGGTTTGGGCGTCAGTTGCGGCATTCCTCACTGCCTGGTTTCTGGCTTTCTTCCGCTTCTTCTTGCCCCGCACGCTATTCGAGCCGGCTACAAGTTTCAAAATCGGCTATGCCTCGGAGTACGGATTGGGCGTCGACACGAAGTGGCAGCAGAAATATCGCATTTGGGTGGACCGCACGCCGGATCGGTTGTTTGTGATTTATGCGCGGTGCACACATCTCGGCTGCACTCCCGACTGGAAACCCAGTGAAAATAAATTCAAATGCCCATGCCACGGCAGCGGTTATGACAGCGAGGGGATCAATTTCGAAGGTCCGGCACCGCGGCCCATGGATCGTGCACATATCGAGGTTGCGCCGGACGGGCAGATTTTAGTGGACGTCTCGAAGCTGTATCAGTGGCCCAAGGGGCAGCCGAGCCAATTCAATGACTCGGGCGCGTATTTGCAGGGATAAACACCAGCTTGCGTAGGGACAGCCGCCCTCGGCTGTCCGTCGAGCGAAGCTCGACACTGTAAAGAGGTCTTCAATGCCTGAAGCAAACGGAAGCGGTAACGGGAGCAACGGTAACTCAAGCGGCGAAGGAAGCAATGGCAATCGTGTGCGTCTGCTGGAGCGCGTGAAAGCCGGCGTTAAGGAAGATGTTCAGTCGCTTAAGACCGACATGCCGGTCAAGATTAAGGAGCAGATCGAAGGGCTAAAAGAGCCGACCAAGACCCAGGTCTACACTTCGATCTTCCGCCACAAGCATGACGACACGCCGCGCAATCGGGCCTTAGGCGTGCTGTCCAATGTCTTCCTCCATCTGCATCCCGCCAAGATCAATCGCGACGCCGTGCGTTACAGCTATACCTGGGGCATGGGTGGGATTACGTTCTACCTCTTTATCGTGCTGACCTTTACCGGCGTGCTGTTGATGTTCTACTACCATCCGTCAAAAGTTCAAGCGTTTCGCGACGTTCTCTATCTCGAGCACGACGTTCCCTTCGGCAAATTGCTGCGCAACATGCATCGCTGGGCTGCTCACCTCATGGTGATTGCCGTCTGGCTACATATGTTTCGCGTGTTTCTGACGGGCTCGTACAAGAAGCCGCGCGAATTCAACTGGAACATCGGTGTCCTCTTGCTGGTTTTCACGCTGCTGCTTTCGTTCACCGGATATCTGCTTCCCGATGATCAGCTGGGATTCTGGGCGGTTACGGTAGGAACGAACATGGCACGCGCCACACCGCTGCTTGGTCACGAAGGTCCGTTCGGAAAGCAACTAGGAATGACGCCGTACAACGATGTGCGATTTGGATTGCTTGGCGGGTCGATCGTGGATGCGAATGCACTGCTGCGTTCTTACATTTGGCATTGCATCGGGATTCCGATTGTGGCGTCGGTTCTGATGATCGTGCATTTTTGGCGTGTGCGGAAGGATGGCGGCATCTCCGGACCGGCTCCGGTGATGTTGACCGAAGAAGCAGATAAGCCGCGCCGAAGAGTGGAGTAGTAGCGCCTGTGTGCGGACGGGCGCCCTCGCCCGTCTGAACTTGTCATCCTGAGCTCAGCGCTTTTTACTGAGCGAAGGATCTGGGGGAACGACCGCGCGGGCTTCGCGATAGCGGAGCTCAGTAAAGCGCGACGCGACCTTCCTTTTTCGGAGACTTTATGGATTGGCATCAACTTTGGGAAATCGCTTCGGCGCCTGACAACGTTCCGATCGTAGCATTGATCCCCTTGCTCTTCTTCTACTGCTATCTAGGGTGGAAGCAGGCGACGGCAAACGATGAACTGATCGGCGAACTCGAGACCAATCCCGCCATGGCGAAGACCCACCATCGCAAGACATGGCCTTTTCGTCCCGGATGGCAAAAGGAAATCCATGTCTGGCCATTTTTGCTGCGCGTTGAATTTCTTGCCGCCATCATCGTGACCATCATTCTGATGGTCTGGTCGATCACTTTGTATGCGCCCTTGGAAGAACCATCGAACCCGAACCTCACAATGAATCCTGCGAAGGCACCATGGTATTTCCTCGGCTTGCAGGAAATGCTGGTTTATTTCGATCCATGGATTGCCGGTGTGGTAATGCCGACGCTCATCATTGTCGGCCTGATGGTAATTCCTTACATCGACACCAATCCACTCGGCAGTGGGTACTACACCTGGAAGCAGCGCAAATTTGCCATCGGCACATTTCTGTTTGGGTTCCTGGTGCTGTGGGTCTCGAAGATCATCATCGGAACATTCATTCGAGGACCCGGGTGGCAGTGGTTCTGGCCGGGACAAACCTGGGATCACAATCGTTTGATTTACGAAGTGAACCGCGATTTGCCTGACATTTTCGGAATCACTTCGAACCTTGGCAAGGGAATTTTTGGCGCGATTGTGGTCGGCGGATATTTTCTGATCGGCGGATTTGCTGTGCACGCGCTGTTCCGCCGCT
>Ga0187777_10000523_pt1 | contig 26064 bp, 24 predicted proteins | sample 1015_Q2_SP5_10_M_FD_132416 | JGI IMG/M metagenome (GOLD analysis project Ga0187777, IMG submission 132416) | Tropical peat soil microbial communities from peatlands in Department of Meta, Colombia - 1015_Q2_SP5_10_MG | ecosystem: Environmental > Terrestrial > Soil > Wetlands > Peat | place... | reverse complement strand
GAGAAGCGGCCGCAAACCACGACTGACGCGTTCCCCACCGGTATCGAGCGCGCTCGCTATAGCTAGCAGGGGCTCGACAAAGGGGAATTCGCGGTGTCGCTGGCTGATCGCGTCGATCGTCTTGACCTTTCACTCTTTGACGAGATCGAGCCCGGCTTGGGCTCCAGCGCGGATCGCCGCTCCCTCCTTGCCCTGCACGCGGCGCTGGCAACTCGGGGCACCTTCAGCTACCTGGAGGTTGGCTCCTACCTCGGGGGGTCCTTGCAGTCGTTCATCGTCGATCCGCGTTGTCACGCCATCGTCTCCATCGACCGCCGCGATGAGGTGTCAGAAGACGAGCGGTCCGAGCTTCCCGAGTACCCGGACAACACGACGTCCCGGATGCTGGAGCATCTCTCTAGCGTCTCCGGAGCGGACATTGCGAAGCTGACTGCGATCGAGGGCAGCACGGATCGGCTCGACCCGGCCGATTTCCGGGCCGACTTGTGCCTCATCGACGGCGAGCACACCAATGCAGCTGTCCTACGTGACGCGCGCTTCTGCCGCCAAGTGGTTCGGGACCGTGGAGTGATCGCCTTTCACGACAGAATTCTCGTCGACGACGGCATCCGGGAGTTTCTCGCAGAGCTACCAACCTGCCGGATGTACCCCCTGGCTCACGAACTCTTCGTGGTCGAGATCAACGTCCCCTCGCTGCTTTCCGATGTGAGGGTCAAGGCACAGGTTCCGCGCGCGGCGTGGCTGATCGCCGATCGCCTGAGAGCAATGCGACCTGCGCTGGCGGTCGCCTCGGTGGCCCGGCGACTCGAATCTGGGTGCGGGAAGCTAGCGCTCACGCTCGGCGCGCCGCGCCGGCGGAAACGCGCCGAGATGCCTCAGAGATCACTCGGAGATGCCCTGTTCGAGATTTATACATTCGTCACAGACGATGGGCTCTACGAAGGAATGGCGACGTCATTCACCGATGCCGGCTTCAACGCAGATTTATTCGTCCGCCTCACGGACGTCAACGACGATCCCTACGCCGCGATTACACGGATTGGCCGAGAGTCGCAGGCCCGGTATCCGATTCTCTGTCATCAGGATGTGCGGACCGATCGCGGTCGCGGAGCGGAAGCGCTGTCGGCAGCCGTCACCGAGCTCGACAGGATCGACCCGTCCTGGGTTGTCGCCGGGAACGTCGGCTGCACGCGGAGCGGGCGCGGTGTCCGGAGGCTCGTCGACCGCTACGGCCAAGCAGGCAGCGAACCGCGCGAATCGCTACCTCAGCCGGTCGTCAGCTTAGACGAGAACTTCCTGATCTTCAACGGTCGCAACTCGCCGAGCTGCTCGGCGGGGTTATCGGGTTTCCACCTCTACGGCACAGATGTCTGCTTGCGCGCGCTCTTGTCTGGTGGCGCGGCATACGTGATCGACTTCCCCGTCACACACCTCGGTGGCAAGACCGACAGCGCCGCTGAAGTCGCACGCGCCGCCAGTATGGATGCCATTAGGAATCGGTTCACCGAAGTCTGGGGTGAGCATTTCCTTTTCTGCTACGTGGTCACTCCAAGCACTGGGTTTTTCGTAAGTCGGTCGAGACTGCTGCGACGGCTGTTCCGGTCCAAGTTGGCGATGACCTGCTTCGCTCAAGGTGTCCGGTCGGCGTCGATGCGCGACCGGTCCGATTAGAATTAGAGACTCTCACGGACCCCCGTCGTCGACTCCGGCTGGCGGAGTCTGGCGCGTCCGGTACCTCTCGAGAAGCTTTTCGGTGTGACCGAGCGCTCGAAGCCGGCCGTGCTCCAGCCACAGCGTCCTTTCGCACAAGCGAGCGACCTGCCCGAGATCGTGGCTCACGAACAGGATCGTCGGCCCCGATCCGACGATCCGCTCGATCTCCGCCAGGCATCGATCGCGGAAGGCCCCGTCGATCACGGCCAGCACCTCGTCGAAGATGTAGATATCCGCCGGGAAGCGCATGCCAATCGCGAACGACAGACGCGACTGCATCCCGACCGAATAGCGCTTCAATGGGGTATCGGCGTGGCGCTTGAGCTCGGCGAACTCCATGATGTCGTCCATTCGCGCCAGCACCGTGCGCCGCGGGACACCCAAGATGGCGCCTTGTAGCACGACGTTCTCTCGACCCGTCAATTCCAGGTGAAAGCCCGCACCGATCGACAGCATCGGGAGCACCCGCCCACGTACCGTCAGCGAGCCACGCGTGGGCACCACGGTCCGGGAGAGGATCTGAAGGAACGTGGATTTTCCTGACCCATTCGCGCCGACGATTCCAATGCACTCACCTTGCATGACGTCGAACGTGACCTCATCCAGGGCATCGATCGTTCGCTTGTGGACCGGTTCGCGGCGCAGCCTTTTCGTGAATGCGCCACCGAGCCGGAGGCGCTCGCCGAGCCGATATGTCTTACCAAGGCCGGACGCCCGCACGGCGACCTCGCGCGGCATGCCGTCAGATGTCATCTGCCATCGTGACCTCTAGTCGCCCGAATATGAGCCATGCGCCCATCGCCAGGAGCGCGGTGAGGGTGAGCGACACCGCCAGAGCGAGTCCGTCGGGAGGGACCGCGAGCACGCACCACCGCCAAGCCTCGATCACCCCGGTGAGCGGGTTCAACGTCAGTAGCACCCGCGTGACGCCAGATAGGTTCTCCGCCGGATATGCGATCGGAGCCAGAAAGACACCGACCTGCAGCAGGAACGGCAACGCGGCGGGGATGTCGTGCCACTTCACGGCCAGCGACGCCGTGATCGCCGTGAACGCGGCCGTCAACAACACGAGCCATATCGCGGCCAGCGGAGCGAGAATGAGGTTCGCGGAGCCGTATCCATCCATCAGGGCTGCGACAACGGCCGCGGCCGCGGGCACGAGCAGAGCCGGCAGCGACGCGAGCAGGTTCGCGAGCGTGAGGACCAGCCGCGGACACGATGTGAACCTCACGAGGTTCGTATTGCCTAGGAGCGACAGTGCGCCCGCCGCGCTCGCGGAGGAGAAATAGCTCCACATGCTCAGGCCCGTGAGCGCGAACAACGCATACGAAACCCCGCCGGTGTCGACATTGGCGACGGAGTGAAAACCGATCACGAACGCGACGAGCAACGCGAAGGGCTGGAAGAACAGCCAGATCGGTCCGAGCACGGATTGCTTGTATTTCACCTTGAGGTCGCGCGCGACCAGCACGCGAATCAGCCCCAGATTGGCGGTCACGTCACGCACGGCGATTCGGCGCCTGACCGGCCGGATATTGACCTCCGGAGGTACGGCTCTCCAAGCGGCGAGGTCGTCCGAGCGCGCGTGCGTGCGATGCAGCGGGGTCGCGGTCATGAGCCGGCGGGCATGTCGGGGGACCATACCAGCGCCGGCTTACACCAAGCCGTCGAGGAGATCGGCGAGCGCGCGCGTGCGATTTCGCCGGCTGAGACCCTCGACATCCCGCCGGTAGCGCTTACCGTGCTCCTCGCGGACGACGGCGGCGACCTCGTCCACGTTATCGACTCCGAGGATGTGGCAACCGGACTGGTCTGCGAGCATCGAGGCGCCGTCGTTCGGCGTGGCGCCAAGCCAGACGATCGGCAGCCCGGTGGCCAAGTAGTCGAACAACTTTGCCGGCAGCCAGCCGGCGCCGAGCGGGCCGCGGCTCCAAGCGGGGCCTGCGGCAACCAAGACCGATGACGAGGCCATGTGTCGCAACGACTCCTCGTAGGGCATGAACCCGGTCACCTCGACCAGCGGCTCGATCCCCGCCGCTTGGAGTTCCGCGCGCATCGGCTGCGGTGCTTCGCCCACGACCCGGAGCCGTACAGGCGGGGACGATCCATCCGCGGTGAGCCGCGCCAACGCATTCCAGACCGCGCACAGGTCCTGGCGCCCCGGGTAGTAGGTGCCGAGGAAGCCGACGACAAGCTCATCGCCCGGGGCGGAGCGCGGCGGAACGTACCCGAAGCCGTTCGGGATCGTGATCACCTCCCTCCCCCACCGTTCCGAGTGCTGTCGCGCCCAGCTTGGCGAGGTCATCACCACGGCCGATGCCTCCGATGCAATCGAGCGCTCCAGACGCTCCGCACGCCGAACGTCTCGACGGTTCTCGCCGCCGATCCAAGCGCTCCACGGGTCCCGGAACTCGGCGATCCACGGTATCCCGGAGCTGCGGTGGAGCGTCCGCCCGACGAGGTGGGCCGTCATCGGAGCGGACGAGGAGTAGATCGCGTCGAACCTGCCCTCGCGGACCAAGCGCCGCCCGGCCCACGCGGCCCCGAGATACCAGCCGATCTGGGCGTCGGGGTGGTAGAGCCACCTCCGGGCGAGATCCCGAGCCAGTGAACGGACGGGTCCGGGCGTCGCCGGTCGTGTGTCGTCTCCGCCCGCGCGGAGTCCCTGTTTGCCGAGGCGGCTCAACTCCAGCGACCGGGTACGCACCGTCCGACCGGACCGGAAGTCGAGGCTCGGATCTCGGTGATACGCGCCGTTGCTGGGCGCGAGCACGGTCGGCTCCCAGCCGAACGACGGCAGGTGCTCCGCGAAGCCCAACGCGCGCAGGGCACCGATCCCGCCGAGTGGCGGAAAGTAGTAGGAGATCATCAGCACGCGTCGCATCACCCCGACAACGCCTGCGAGTACAGCGCGCCGACCTGGTGCCGGAACCGCTCGAGCGTGAATCGTTCGAGAAACGCGCGGCGGCCCGCGGCTCCGAGCTCGCGTGCGAGTTCGAGCCGGCCGGCTAGCTCGAGCATCGCATCGGTGAGCGCGCGCACGTCGCCTGGCGCGACCAGCAGCCCAGTGGCGCGGTCGGCGACGACCTCGGGGATCGGGCCGACCGTGGAGGAGATGACCGGCAAGCCGAAGCTCATCGCCTCGATGTTGGTGAAACCGAGGCCTTCGGCATGGGTGGGCATGACGAACGCATCTGCCCGTGCGTAGTACTCGGCGTACAGCCGGTCCCTCTCGACCGGACCTACCAGGTCGACGAGGCCCGCACCGACGAGCCTTGCGAGCCTCGCCAGCACGTCCGCGCGGCGCCCGGGACCGACCCAGCCATGGAAGCGGCGGTCGGGATCCCGGGTGTGTGGGTCGGGGCTGATGATGGTCAGGCGCGTGTGCGGCGCGTGTCCCACCGCGTCGGCAAAGGCCTCCACCACCTCGAATCCGCCTTTTCGCTCGAAGTCCGTTCCGACGAACAGGAACCTGAATTCCTCCCTTTCACCGCGCTCGATCGGCCGCGGAGTCGGGAAGCCGGGGTACACGACCTCCATCTTTGCCGGGTCGGCGCCCCAGTCGAGGTTGATCGACCTCGCCCAGTGCGAGAACACGAATACTCGAGCGGCGCGCTCCTGCGCCAGCAGACGATCGTCCACCCCCAGCGTGCGGTAGATCCACCTCGCCCGGCGGTATCGCGCCGCGATCCGTGCCGACTCCCATCCGAGGTAATCCTGCAGATATACGGCCGAGGACGACCCTTCGCTCATCACCATCGGCACCGAGCCACGCCCGCGGATGAGCACCGGATGCGCATGCACGTGGATCAGGTCGAACCGATGCACCAGCCGCATTGCCCGGAAGGCACTGTCCGGAAACGTGAGGGGCCGGACGATCCGGTTCAGCGATATCTCGGCGACCACGTTGCAGCGAGCGCCCGGGGCGCCGGCATGACTGGCGCCGGCGACGCGATATTGGACCCCGGCGGGCGGGTGACCAGCCAACGTGCGAGAGTAGACGCCTTCCCCGCCGTGGTGCGCAGGGCTGATCAGGAGGGCGTCGATGCTCATTGCGGCGGGCGGAACGCTGCGGGGCCTGCCGCCGCACGGCGCGCCACCACAAGGTATTGGTAGGCCATCAGGTCCTTGAACAGCCGCGGGGCAACGGTCGCGCGCGCGATCCGTGTGGCCGCTGCTCCGAACCGTCCGATATCCGACTGGTCCTCGACGAGCCGGTAGTTTCGCTCGACACGTTCAACGTCGAGATTCTCGGCCGCAAGCATGGCAAGCAGGCTCCGTCGCGTGAATATGCGCAGATGTGTGCGATCGCGGATGCCGGCGTCCGTATACGACCACCGGTCGAAGATCAGACGCCCGAGCACGAGGTAGAACCGCATGTTGGGAACGCTCACAACCAAGCGTCCGTCTGGCGCGAGGTACGGCAGGCAGCGCCGGATGGCCGCGGATGGGTCCTCGAGATGCTCGAGCACGTCGGCGAAAATCACGTAGTCGAACTCGCCGGCGGTGAACGGAAGGCCCACATCGAGCACGTTCCCTTGGACCAGCGCGTCGAGGTGCTCGCGCGCTCGAACGGCTGCGGCCGGATTCGCCTCGATGCCGGCGACGTGGGCAGCGCCCGCGGCCTTGAGCGCGCGGGCAAGGTCACCGCCACCGCAACCCACGTCCAGGACCCGTCGCCCCGGGGTCACCACCAGGGCTTGGACGTCCGGCCGGGGGTCGCCGTAGTAGTCCCAGGTCATCGCCGGCCGAGCGCGAGAGCCGCCAGGGCGCGCGCGCTGATCACTGCGTACCGGTGCATCGGTTCGTAGCTGGATGCCCGGCGTCCGGGCAACCGTACTCGCACGGAGTAGTAGGCCACCCGCAGCGTCTGACCGAGAAGACGCGAGAGCAGCAGTGCTGCGGCGGCGGCCTTGCCGTATCGGCCGGCATAGACGTCACGCTCGGTCTTCAGGCAGCGGGCGATCCGTTCGTCTCCCCATTTGAGATCGGCGCTCTGGTGGTCGTGGTGAACGATCGTCGCCCGTGGAAAGAAGCGCACACGCCAGCCGCGATCCCGGATGCGATAGCACCATTCGAGATCCTCGCCGTACATGAAGAACCGCTCGTCAAAGCCGCCCGTGGCCTCGAACACCGTGCGCGGCAGCAGCATGAAAGCGCCGGCGACCCAGTCGACGTCGCGCTCCTCGGCGTGATCCCAGTAGCCCGCCAGCAGGACGTCGGCGGCGCGTCCGGCCGGCGTCAGCTTGTACAGGCCAAGCGCCTCGAACAGTGCCCGGCGTGTGCTCGGAAACCGGTACGCCGTGTGCTGTAGCCGGCCATCGGGATAGATCAGGCGACAATGGGCGATCCCCACGTCGGCCATCTCGCCTGTCTCGCGCCGGTCGCGATCGAGTGTCGCAACGAGGCCGGCCACCGAGTCGTCAATCAGGACCGTGTCGCTGTTGAGCAGGAGCAGCCAGCGTCCACGTGACGCCCGCATTGCCTGGTTGCTCGCCGCGCCAAAGCCGACGTTGGCTTTGTTGCGGATCAGCCTGACCTGCGGGAAGGTCTCGACGACCATCTCCGCGCTGCCGTCCTCGGATGCGTTGTCGACCACGATCACCTCGTGCTGAAGGCTCGTCAGCCGCTCCACGACCGAGTCCAGGCACGAGCGCAATCGATCCTTCGTGTTCCAGTTCACGATGACGACCGACAGTGCGGGCCGCTCCTCGACGAACGTGGGCTCGGGCTCACGGGCCGTGGCGGGCGGCTCGTCCAGCCACCCGCGAGCCCAGGCCTCGAAGCTGTAGATCATCATCACCGGCTGGACGGCGCGGTCGTTCCCGCGCGCGTGCTCGTCCAGCAGGCGCCTGACGGCGACCGGATCGAACACTCCCCGCGAGCGCACCGCAGCGTCGCTCAGCAACTCTCGGACCTGGAGAGCCAGAGGCCCGCGCAGCCATTGGTTGAACGGTGGGGCGAAACCCTGCTTCCCGCGGGCGACGTCGACCGGCAGCAGGTCACCGGCGAGTCCGCGCACGATGCGCTTGCCCTCCCACATCCGCATCTTGTGGTGGGCCGGCATGACCATGGCGAATTCGACGAGACGGTGGTCGAGCCACGGAGGGCGGAGCTCCAACCCGTGCAGCATGCTCATGGCGTCGCTCGCGCGGAGGAGCTCGTCGGTCAGATAGGTCTTGAGGTACACGTACAGAAGCCGGTTGAGCGGATGCTTGGACGCAGCCCGTTCGTAATGGCCCTCGAGGTGACGGATCGGGGCATCGAGGTCGACGGAGGCTCGGATCTCGCCCGCCAACAGGTTACGGCGGAGTGCGCCGTCGGTCTGGTGAAGGAGGATTCTCGCGGCGGCCTGGTCACTCCCCATCGCGGCGAACGCTCTCAGCCGGCTCGACCGCCGACCGGGCACGACCCGCGAGAGATCGAGCAACGGGGCACGGAGCGCGGCGGGAATGCGGTCGAGCTGGGCCAGCATGTTCACGACCACGTGAGCCGGATAACCGGAGAAGAGCTCATCTCCTCCCAGGCCGGAGAGCACGACGGTTACGTCCCGGCGGGCAAGCCGCGAGACGAAGTGCGTCTGCAGGAGTGACTGTCCGGGTTCGTCGCCCGCCACCAGCAGGTCGGGCAGCGCGCCGGCGGCTTCTTCTGCCCCCAGCACCTCGTCGCGGTGGCGGGAGCCGAGGGCTTGCGCGACCGCGCGCGCGGCCGCGCGCTCGTCGGCCCGCGGAGTGCCGAAGCCGAGCGTGAAGGTCCGAAGTTGATCGACGTGCCCAGCGGCCAGGGTGGCGACCAGGCGGGAATCGATTCCTCCCGACAACAGCACGCCGAGCGGCACATCGCTGACGAGCTCGCGCCGAACGGAGTCCTCAAGCAGCGCGCGCAACTTCTCCCGGTAGACGTCCGCGCCCCGATCGTCCTCCTCGGGCAGGGCGCAGTCCCAGTACCGGTGCTTGTGCACCGCACCCTGCTCTATCACAAGGGCGTGCCCAGCTTCGAGCCGCCGGACGCCTTCGATCAGGCTGTAAGGCTCGGGAATCGCGAAGAACGACAGGAAATGAGGGAGCACACTGGCATCCATACGGCGTGCCACCACGCCCGCTCGGGTGAGCGCCTTGATCTCGGAGGCGAACACGATCCCGTTTGCCAGCGGTGCGTACACGAGCGGTTTGATGCCCAGCCGGTCGCGAGCGATGAACAGCCGCCGCCGGTCCTGGTCCCAGATAGCGAAAGCCCACATGCCGTTCAGGCGCTCGAGCAGGTCGGCTCCCCACACCGCGTAAGCATGGAGCAGCACCTCGGTGTCGCAGTGCGTCGTGAACCTGCGGCCGCGTGACTCCAGGTCACGCCTGAGTTCGGCGCCGTTCCAGAGCTCGCCGTTGTAGACGACCGTCAGCGAAGGCGCACCGATCGACATCGGCTGATGACCTCCTTCGACGTCGATCACCGCAAGCCGCCGGCTCGCCAGGCCGACCGACGGCACGCCGTCGTCTATGAACGTCCCCTCGTCGTCGGGACCGCGGTGGGCGAGCGCGTGGCACATGGCCCGGAGGGTTTCCCGCTCAACCGGCCGTCCGTCGAGATGGCAGATGCCGGCAATCCCACACATGGCGGATCGAGACCGCTACCAGCGCGGCGGCGACAGCACCGGCACGTGGTCGTCCCCTTGCGGGGGCGACCACCGGTACGGTGGCTCCGTGCTGAACATCATCGCGCAGACAGCGTATCCGTACAGCGCCGCGAGCGCCCGAGTGCGAATCGCGGGCTTTGCTCCCGTCCTCGCCAAGCTGGGGATCGAGCTCCACTACCGGCCGACGCTGACCGAGACCCAGTATGCGGCCGTCGGCGACGGACACCCAAGCGCCGCCAGGCTGGCGGCGCTGGTCGCCTCGGCAGCACCGGTCGCGCGCGCGCCACGTGCGACGTCGGCAGGCCTCCTGCTCGTCCATCGGCTGCGCTCGCTGTTGCCGATCCCGTTCCTGGAGTTCGCACCGAGGATTGACGCGTACGACTTCGACGACGCGATGTTCGCCGCGGCGGATCTCGGCACTGGTATTGGCCCTCGGCTCGTCAAGGCCGAGGCACATCGCTGGGCTCGGTATGTCCGGGCGGCAAGGCTCGTGATCGCCGGCAACGCGTATCTCGCCTCCGCCGCCCGCGAGCGCGCGCGCCGGGTCGAGGTCGTGCCGTCGTGCGTGGACTCGACCCGGTACGCACTCCGCGAGCATCGGGACCAGCCGGTGGTGACAATCGGCTGGGTGGGCTCGCGCACGACCAGCCCGTTCCTCGTGCCCGTGCTGCCCGCAGTCGAGCGCCTTAACCGCGATCGCCTGCGGGCACGGCTGGTGGTCGTCGGGGGGGGCTCGCTACCGGCCGTACGCGGCCTCGAGCAGCGAGCCTGGTCGCTGCACCGGGAGGCGGCGGACTTTGCTGAGTTCGACATCGGCATCATGCCGCTGCCGGACAACCAGTGGACGCGAGGAAAGTGTGGGTACAAGGCACTCCAGTACTTTGCCGCAGGCGTTCCCGTGGTCGCGAGCCCGGTCGGCGTGAACGCAGGCTTGATCGGCACCGACCGCGGCCGGCTCGTCAGCTCTGAGGGTGACTGGTACGCGGCGTTGCGCGAGCTCATCGGCGATGTCGCGGCCCGCCGCCAGATGGGAGAGGCGGGTCGGCAGCTCGTGGCGAGCGATTATTCCTACCAGCGCTGGGGTCCCGAACTCGCGGAGATGCTCAGATCGCTGGTCGGCTGAGCGCGATGCGGTCACGGGTCACGGTCGTCATCCCGGTCTGGGACGCGTATGCCGGCGAGGGCCTGATCGACGCGCTGACCAGCGTTCGCAGCCAGTCCCCGCCGCCCGAGTTGATCGTGGTCGACAACCACTCCGAGGTCCCGCTTCCGCCTCTCGCCGATGCCGAGGTCGTACGACTCGACCGCCGTCGCTCGACCGGCGCGGCGCGCAACGCGGGGCTCGAGCGCGTCCGCACGCCGTACGTGGTGTTCCTCGATGCGGACGACGTGCTGCTGCCCGGCGCGCTGTCAGCGTTGGTCGATGGCCTGGACCGGAATCGCGACTGCTCGGCCTACGTGATGTCGATCGTCGACGGCGTCACCGGCGCGCGGCATCGTGCGCCGCGTCGTGTGGCCCGCGCGCTGTCCAGCCGGCCGGCATGGTTCGCGATGGCCAACACGGTGTGGTCGCTGCTTCCCACCCAGGGGGCCGCGATCATGCGGGCCGCGGATCTACGCGCGTGCGGCGGGTACGGCGACAGCGACCGTGGCGAAGATTGGGTGCTCGCATGCTCGCTGTCGTTCCGGGGACGCGTGTCGTTCGACCGCCGGCCCGCGCTCTGCTACCGGCGGCGCGCTGACTCGCCCGGCGCCACCGGCGTCGGCCGGGCGGTGCTGCTCGAGAACGCCCGGGGTGTCCGGGCACGGGTGCGCGACGATCCGGCTGCTCCGGCCTGGGCGAAATCCGCGCTGCCCCTGATCGCGGCCGGGCAATGGGCAGTTGCGCGGGCTGCGTATCCGGCCTACAGGTCGGTCCGCGACTGGTTCGGCGGTGAGGACTCGGCCGGCGAGCCTTGAGCAGCGGCGTGGCCGTTGCGAGCGGCGGCGTCGGGCGCGACCCCAGACCGCTGGCCTCGAAGATGCAGCAGCCCGAGTGCGCGTCCGCGGCGGCCATCCTCGGCGTACGGGTACCCCGCATAACCGCCGGCGGCAGGAGGGCTTCCGGTGGCCACGACTCCCAGGACCGTACCCTGGGCGGCCGCGACGGTCTTCTGAAGCCGGCGGACCGAGGCTCGGGAGGTGCGGTTCATGCGCACGATCGCCACGCACCCCGACACCGCGCGCAGCAGCGGAAGCGAATCGCTCACCGCGAGTGTCGCCACGCTGTCGATCACGACCAGATCGGCCTGGCCCTGGAGTTCCTCCATGGCGGTGCGCATCGCCGGTGAGCCGAGCAGGGCCGCCGGGTTGGGCGGCGCTGAGCCGGCCGGGACCACGAGCAGCCGTCCACCGCCGGGGGCGTCCAGCGGATATTCGAGCATCACGTCCTCGAGCGCGTGTTCTCCTGCGAGGACGGCTCCGAGGCCGCTCTCCGCAGCCAACCCAAGCCGCGCGCAGACCTGGGGACGCCGCAGGTCTGCGTCGACGAGGATCGCGCGCTTACCGGCTAGAGCGGTCGCGAACGCCAACCCGACGGCGACGGTCGTCTTTCCATCGCCGACCATCGGGCTGATCACGGCCACCTGCCCGAGTTGCCGGTCGACGTTGAAGTAGGTCAGCGCGCCGCGGAGCATCTCGAACGCCTCCTCGTCCCCGGGATCCTGATGACTCGGGGAGAACGCTGTCGGTGGAATTGCCGCCAGCAGCGGCCAGCCCGTGAGGCTTTCGACGTCCTCCGGCGAACGCAGCCGGCGGTCGGAGTTCTCGGCGAGGAGCACCGCACCGACCCCGAGGAGCAGCGCGAGAACCAGCGCCAATTCGACCGCGCGCCGCGTCTGGGGAGCGATCGGGGTGCTCGACGGTACGGCCGCCTGGATGACCTCGGCCCCGGCGTTGCTCGAGCCCTTCAGTGCGTGCAGCTGCGCGATCTGCTGTGTCAGCGAGACACGCTCACCCGCGTCCGAGCGCGGGGTGGCAGCCAGCTGCCTGGTGACGGCGCGTATTTGTTCATCGATGACGGCGTTCGCCTGCTCGGTCTGGCGACGGTCGAGCGCGGCCGCGAACGCGTTCGCGACGGCTGCAGCGCGGGCTGGGTCGCGGTCCTGCGCGGTGATCGTGATGAAGCCGGTGTTCGTGTCGGCGTCGGCGCTCACCTCGCCTGCGATCGAGCCAGGCGGTTGCTGGAGGATGTCGGCGGCCACGTCGATGACCGGCGTGGTGGTGACCAGGCGAGCCACGGCGGCGAGGTTGCCCGATACGACCGGCCCTCCGGATAGGCCAACGCCCTGAGTGACGTCCTGGAGCTGAACCAGCGTGCTCGACTGATAGATCCTCGGCTTGGCGCGCTCGACGAGGTACACGCCGAGGGGAATCACGACCACGATCGCGAGAAACAGAAGCTTCCATCGCCATAAGATCCTCAGGTACGTTCTGAGATCCTGCTGGCCGGTCGAGTCGGACGTCATGATGGACTCGGCTTCGCTGTGGCTACGATCGGCGGCATCTTAGGTGTTGCCCGGCTCTCGACCCGAGAGTTCACCACGTGCTCGCGCAAGACAACGAGCATCGCCACCGCAAGCACGACGAGATGCGTACGGTAGCGAAAGCCGGTCCCGGCGTTCCCCGCGCTCAAGGAGTACGCGATCAGCAGGAACACCAGCGGATACAGGATTGGAGCTGACGTCGCCAGGATCGCGCCTCGGTTGAGCGATGCGTAGCCGAGCAGCAGCAGGAAGATCGCCAGCGCCACCAGCGAGCCGAGCGCACCTAGTCGCTGACTGGTGTCATGCAGCTGCCATGGATACGGCCGCAGCACGAGGTCGGAGACGCGCTGCGGAAGGTTTCTGATCACGGCCCCCCGGGTGGAGAAATCGACCTGTTCGAGCGCCAGGTTGTCCGAATTGGCACCGCCAGCGTTCGTCGCCGCCTGAACGCCGGTGGTGAAGTCCTGCGCCTGCTGAAGTTGCTGCAGGCTCGCGCGAGAGGTGATGCTAAGCAGCGTCGGTGCCGCGAGGAACACGGTCAGCGCCACCGCGTACACGATCGGCAGCGCACGTAACGGCCGGTCCAGCCTTCGCAGCGCGGCATGGAGGGTCAGCAGAACCGCGGCGCTGACCAGGAACCAACCGGCGTAGCTCCGGGTCGTGATCGCGATCAGCCCCCCGAGGGCGCAAAGCACGACCCCGTTCAGGTCGAGCCGCCGCCAGATCTTCGTTCCGCCGAGCACCACCAGGCCGGTCGCGAGCTCCATCAGCGGTTCCTTGCTCAGCCCGCTGTTGAAGAAGATACTTGCCGGCTCGACCACGAGCAGCCAGGCGGCCAAGCGGGCGGCCCTTGGCCCCGCCAGATCGTGGACCGCGGCGAGGATCAACACCAGCCCGAGCGTCGCGATTCCGATCTGGGTGACCCGCAGGGCGGTCGGGCTGAGGTCGGCCAGCTTGATCTGGACCGCGAACACGTCCGTCTGGAGCTGATACGGCCCGTGGGGCCAGAAGCCTCTGCCCCACGGCGTGGACGCGAGGATCCGAGCGAAGCCCAGAAACGTCTCCTCGTCCCCGCCTCTGAGCTGGCTCTGGAAACTGGTGGCGTTGATCGCGGCGACCGCGAGCAACCGCAACGCGATCCCGACGATCAGCGGCTTCCCGATCGTGAAGTCCGGTCGCCGTCGCCTGAGCCGCCGGACCGCATACGCCAAGACGTACGAAACCACGAGCACGATCAGGATCAGGCCCTCGGCGCGGCGAAGCGTGGTATCAGACATGCACTTGCGGGCTTCCGTGACCTCTCTGTGTGGAGCGTGCACGCACGCTCCACGGGCACCGTACCAACCTCCCGCGCGCGTGCGCGGGTCTACGCTTTCAGGCGTGGCGGTTCAGGGCTCGCACCGCATCGCGCGACTGGCTGCTGCCGGCGCCCGGCTTCGGCTCGACGCCGCCACGACGGAGGTGCTCGACGGCTTCGAGGCCGCAGACGTTCAGGCGCTGCTCCTGAAGGGGCGCTCGATCGCGCACTGGCTGTACGCCGACGGGACCGAGCGGCCGTACGGAGACTGCGACCTGCTCGTAGCCCCGACCCAGCTCAGCAGTGCCCAGCACGTGCTGTCATCGCTGGGGTACGTCAGCCTGCTCGACGATCTGGGGCTTCCGCCCTGGTGGTGCGAGCACGCGACGATGTGGCAGCGCCGCGGTGATGGCGTGTGCGTCGACCTGCACCGCACGCTGGTCGGCGTCGGCGCTGACGACGCGAGCGCTTGGCGCGTGCTCGCAGCGTGTCCCGCGCAAATCGAGGTGGCCGGACGGTCCGCTGAGACCCTTGGCTTGCCCGCGCGGACGATGCACGTGGCCTTGCACGCCGCGCAACACCCCGGAGGAGGCGGCCACGCCCTCGAGGACCTTCTTCGGGCATTGACTCTCGTCGACGACGAGCTGTGGTTGGCCGCGGCGGCGGTTGCCACCGAGCTCGAGGCCATGCCGGCGTTCGTCGCGGGTCTTCGTCACCTGCCGGCAGGAGCTCGGCTCGTGACGCGGCTGGCGCTGCCCGACGTTCGCTCGGTCGAAGCGGAATTGCGGGCCGGATCGCCACCGCCGCTCGCGCTCGGGTTCGAACAGCTGGTGCGGACGCGCGGCATGGGCGCCCGCACGAGAGTCGTGTGGCGCAAGGCGATGCCCGGTTCCGTATTCCTGCGCGAGATGGACCCCCTGGTCGGCGAAGGTCGATTCGGGCTCGCGCGAGCGTATCTGCGACGGTGGCGGTGGCTCGTCGGGCATGCGCCGGGCGGCCTGGCGGCGTGGCATCGGGCGTGGCGGTCCGTCGGCCGCGGCGCGCGTGAGCGCTAACAGAGGGAAGGGTGGGTACATGTGCGATTGCTAGCCGAGCCACGACGGTCTCGCAAACCGATGGCTCAGAACCGCGATGCTCATGCGCGCGCTCGATCATCATGCGCGCTCGATCACGAACTCGATCGGTCGCGCATCGGCGGCAGCCGTCCGGATCAGCGCCTCGATCGCGACCACGCCCTCAGCCGGCGCGCCGGCGATCGCGCCATCAGCGTCGACGAGCACGGCTGAAGGCGTCGCGCGCAGCGAATAGAGGTCGAACGTATCACGGTCGACCTGCGCCAGCGCCACCCTCAGATCGTGCTCGCCGCTCAACCGTTCGATTTCCTCCCTCTCTCCCTCGAAGATCGCCGCCAGGGTCACCGAGGTCGACAGCGAATCCTGCCAGTGGCTTAGCGACGGAAGCATCGTCAGGCACGGCCCACAGCCGGTGCTCAGGAACACCAGCACCGTCGGCCGGGCCGGCTCGATCAGCTCCATGAGCGAGCCGGCCGCACCTCGCACACGGTCGAGGTCGAATCCGGGCGCGGGCGTGCCGCGGGGAAGCCCGGGTGGCGTCTTGGCGGCGATCGCCGCGTCCAGCTCGGACCGAAGGCGCCGTCTGTCCCCCCACAGCTGCGCGACGGCGACCGCGAGCGCCGCTGCGATCACCGACACCGCCACGAGCGTGATCTCTGTGCCATGGAGGCTGCCGAGGGCGCCGTCGACGCTCGGTCCTGGGCCGGCGACCACGACCATCGCCGCCAGCACCGCGAGCACGAGGTTGCGGATTAACGTGGATCGCCCTGCCGGCTCGGAGTGGATCTGGCCGAAGCAGTGACAGTCCGGAGCCTCGCCCCGTGCCATCACTCGCGCGACCCCGTCTGCGAACACGAGCAGCAGGGCGAGCGCGCCGACCGCGCCCCACCGGGCGGTGAGCGGGAACAGCAACGCGAGCCCGACCCCAAGCTCGATCGAGGGAAGCGCGACGCCGCCGTACCATGCGGCCCGGGCGGGCATCCCGAACTCCTCCAGCGCGTGGCGGGAACCATCGAGATCCCGCAGCTTCCCGACCGCGGCGACGAGGAACACGACGGCCAGCACGCACCGGATGCTCAGCAGCAGCGCATCCACGGCCGCAATCATAAGACGGCATAACATCGGCCTTGATGCGCCTCAGGAAGCGGAGCGGACCCGGGTTGAGCTTCGAGGCGTTCGGTGTACGGCTGCAGCTCAGCTACGATGACCCCGAGCTGAAGCCCCGGGTTGATCAGATCCTGCCTCCCGGTTGGGCGCACTGTGAGCTCGATTCGTCCGCGACTTCTTTCGCACTGCGTCAAACGGGACCCGGCGAATATGAGGTCACGATCGCCGGAATCCCCGCGCTGGAGCATGGTTCGCTCGAGGTGGCGCTCACGATCCTCGACTCGCAGATGCGGCTGGTGATCGCCGCCAACGCCCAGGATCGGCTGTTCGTGCATGCCGGCGTCGTCAGCCTGGAGGGCCGCGCGCTCGTGATTCCGGGCGGCAGCTTCACCGGCAAGACGACGCTTGTCGAGGCGCTCGTGCGTGCCGGCGCCACGTACTACTCCGACGAGTACGCGCTCCTCGACGATGCGGGCCGGGTGCACCCCTATCCGCGCCCGCTGTCGATTCGGAGCGACGATGGAACCGCTGCGCGTGACCGTCGCGCTGACCTCATCGGCAGGGTGGCGGGCGACGAGCAGGCAGAGTTGGCGACGGTCGTCATGACTCGGTACCAGGCAGGGGCTGAGTGGCGGCCGCGGCGAGTCTCGACGGGTCGGGGCGTGCTGGCGCTGCTTGCCAACACCGTTCCCGCGCAAGATCGGCCCGAGGAGTCGCTCCGAACGTTGCGCCGCGCCGTTGCCGGCGCGACCACGCTGGAAGGTGTCCGCGGCGAAGCTGCCCCGGCGGCGGGGGCGCTCTTGGACGAACTGGCGTCGCTCGCGCACGTAGACGTATGACCTCGAGCGCACTCGCCGGTTCCGTGCCGGGCTCGTCGACGAGACCTGCCCCGGACCGCCGACCGACCCGATCGACGATCTGGACCGATCGCCTCGCCGCGGTCGGGCTTGTCGTGCTCGGAGCGGCCCTCGGTGCCAGCCAGCTCGTTCACGGGTTGTACGACGAGACCGCGTGGGCTCCGGTGGGGCTGGGCGCGCTTGGGCTCGTGGTGGCGATTGCAGTCGCCGCGCCGCGGTCCCCGCCGCTGACCCTGCTCGTCCCGATGCTCGGCCTGTGGCTGTGGGCGCTGACATCGGCTGCCTGGAGCGACTCGACCGACGCGGCGCACGTGGCCGCGAACCGCTGGCTGCTCTACGGTGCGGCGATCGTCGTGCTCGGGTGGGCCCTCGCCGGCGATCGCCGCCGCGCCGTGGTCCTGCTGACGTCGGCGGCGGCCGGTGTGGTCGTCGTCGCCATGTGGATGCTCGGCCAGATGTTGATCGGCGACGGACCGTCGCTGTTCCTGGCGACGCGACTGAGCGATCCGCTTGGCTACGTCAACGGACAGGCCGCGTATCTGCTCGTCGCGGCATGGCCCTGCCTGGCGCTCGCCGAACACCGAGGATTCCGAGCCTCGGGAGTGATCGCCGGAATAGGAATGACCTCGCTTGTCTTGCTCCTGGGCCTGGGGCTGTTGTGCCAGTCACGCAGCTGGGAGTTAGCAGTGTTTGCCGGGATCGTTGTCCTCGAAGCGGTCGTCCCCGGGCGCCGGCGCCGCGCTGCTGCGTTGCTGCTCGCCGGCGCGACGATGGCCGCGATCTACACGCCGCTCGCCGGGGTGTGGCGGCAGCCGAGCCCGATCACCGGGGTCGCTACCGGCGCGGCGAGCCGCCATGCGGCGGCCGCGATCATCATCGGTGCGGTCGCCGCCGGCTTGATCTGGGCGATCGTCGTCTTCTTGATCCACCATTTCGCACCCGCCGGCTCGCCGGCCCGCGCCCGCGTTCGGCGCATCGGCTCCGCGGTGCTGGTGGCGCTCGGCCTCGCCACTGCTGTCGCGATCGGAGTGCGTGCGGGCGCGATCGAACACCGCGTTCACAGCGAGTACGAGGCGTTCGTGCAGCTGTCACCGGGCTCGGGTCCCTCGCGACTCCTTTCGGGAGCGGGTAATCGCTACGACTACTGGCGCGTGGCGTTGATCGAGTTTCGCTCGGCGCCGGTGGGTGGCGTCGGCGCGGGCAACTACGACTCTGGCTACTACCTGAACCGGCGCACGACCGAGGCGATCACCCAGCCGCATTCGCTCGAGCTCCAGACGCTCGCGGAGCTGGGGATCGTCGGCGGCCTGCTGCTCCTGGCCTTCCTGGCCGCGGTCGCAGTCGGCCTGGGCCAAACCGCTCGCGTGGCCCGGCATGATCTGCTCGCGCGAGGCGTCGCCGTGGCGGCCGGCGGGTCGTTCACCGTCTGGCTCGTCCAGACGAGCGCTGACTGGATCGATCTGATCCCTGGGGTGACCGCGATCGCGCTGTCTGCTGCCGTCGCTCTCGCGGCCGGACCGGAGTCCCGATCTATTGTCCTCGCCGGGCGAGCGCGGGTGGCGGCCGTCGTGGTCGCCGGAGCCATCGCGATCGTCGGAACGGTCACGATCGTGCCACGCATCGTGTCGCTGAGCGCGCAGGCGTCGGCTCAACGAGCGCTTGCCCGGGGAGCTCCCCGCGCGGCAGTCGTCGACGCCACCAAGGCACTCGAATACGACCCCGGCTCGGTCGATGCGCTCGTCCTGCGAGCGGCCGGGTTCGCCGCGCTTCACAGCTTCGAGGCCTCGTACGCCGATCTGAAACGGGCCGTGGCGGTCGAACCGCGGAACTGGGCCACGTGGGCGCTGGTGGGCGACCTGCTGACGCGCCACGGTGACCGGTCGGGCGCGCGAGCGGCGTACGCGCATGCCCTGGCTCTCGACCCGCTGGAGCCGGAGTTGAAAAGCGCGCTGTCCACATCCGCGGCGCTGCCCAGACGATGACCGCTGGACGTAGACTCAGACGCACTATGAGTGTTCGGTTTGCGGTCGTTCTGGCCGTCGGCGTGGCTGCTGGCGGGGCGCTCGCCGGCACCGCCTCGGCGCACGGTTCGGGCGTGTTCGTCGACCCCGGCAGCCCCGCCGGCAAGGAGTACGGCGTCCCGCTGTCGGACTTGCGCGGAACCGCGTCAGGCCACGTTCCGGTGGGAGACGAGACGCCACCGCTGTTCGGGATCGGCATCTCGCCAACGAGCGGCGGGGCTGGGCCAACGCCGCGGGCGCAGGGTGGACTGCGGCGGGATCGGCCAGCCCGGGTAGCCACGCGCCGCCGCGCGGGCGCCGTGCCGCCGTCGGCCGGCGGTGGCGCCAGCGGCATCGGTCCAACCGGCGCGTCCCCGGTCGACGGCGCGGTGCTCGCAGGGCTGACCCATCACGGATCGCCGGTGCCGGCGGTGACTTTGTTTGCGGGTCTGATCCTGCTCGGCGGCCTTGCCGTGGGCGCGGGGCTGGTCGCGGCGCGTCGGCGGCTGCACTGAACCGGTGCGAGGGCGAGTCCGTGTCCTGGCCCTGCCTGTGGTCGCGATCGTCGCGCTGGCGTGGGCTGCGTCGCCGGCGCTCGGGCGGTGGTCTGGCCAGAAAGCGATCTGGGGACCGGTGACCGTCGGCGGAAGGTCGGAGTTCCCGGTCTACCGGACTCTCGGCGTCGGGATCTTCGAGATGGACCTGAACTGGGCCTCGGTCGCGCCGACGGCCCCGCGCAACTCGAGCGATCCCCGCGACCCGGCGTACCAATGGCCGGCGGGCATCGACTACGCGATCCAGCAGGCGGCGCGATATCACATGCGGGTCATGCTGCAGGCGATCGGGACGCCGTCATGGGCCAACGGCGGCAAGGCTTGGAACTATCCGCCCGTGAGCGTCGGGGCATTCGCCGAGTTCCTCACGGCGGCAGCCCGTCGCTACCCGACGGTGCACCTCTGGATGATCTGGGGGGAGCCGGACCGTAAGGCGAATTTTGCTCTCGATCAGCATGTGTGGGCGAGTGCCCGTCGGCTCACCCCGGCTCAGGCGGTGGCTCCTCACGTCTACGCGCAGCTGCTCGACGCGAGCTACGCGGCGCTCAAGCGGGTGAGCAAGCGCAACCTTGTGATCGGCGGCGACACCTATACATGGGGCACCATCCCGGTCCGGCTATGGATCGAGAACCTACGCCTTCCCGACGGCCGGCCGCCTCGTATGGACCTCTTCGGTCACAACCCGTTCAGCTACCGCGACCCCAATCTGTCCAATCCGCCTTCTCCCGGCGCGGCGTTCGATTTCTCCGATCTCGGACGCCTGTCACGTCTCGTAGACACGTATCTGGCGCGTCCAGGTCACGTGATCAAACTGTTCCTGTCCGAGTGGACGATCCCGACCTCGAAGTTCGACGACGAGTTCAATTTCTACGTCACTCCGGCGACCCAGGCGCGGTGGATCACGGACGCCTGGCGGATCGTCCGGAGCTCGTCCTTCATCTACGCGCTCGGATGGATCCACCTCCGGGACGATCCCCCGCGTCGAGGGAGCAGCGGCGGATTGCTCGACTATCGCGGGCGTCCGAAGCCCGGGTTCTACGCGTTCAAGAACGGCTGAGCCGGCATCCGCCAGCCATAGTCATTGGGAGCAGTTGAAGCTGCCCGGCAGGGAAGGATTCGCCTTGCAGCAGCCAGCCCCGGCGCAGCACTGATTGACGCCGGTGCCGCTTGGGCTGCAGCCCTGCGGGTACCGGATACACATTGGACTCGTGCAGACGGTCGCGTTGCCGTTGGTCACGTAGCAGTTCTGGGTTCCGGTGTTGCCGCCGATTACCGGACAACGGCTCGAGAATCCGGCGTTCCCGGGCGTCTGGAGGGACCCGGTGGGACCGTCGGCCGGACCGGTCGTATAGCAGCTCGTGTTCCGGGTTTCTATCGCTCCCGCCGGGCATGGCTTCGTCGGCGATGCGGCGCTCGCCGCCGCAGGTACCACGACCGAGTAGACCAACGGTCCCAGCAGCGCGGCCTTGCCGAGCGTGACGCCGACCTCGCGCCGTGAGAACTGCGGCGGAGGTTGCGCCTGCTCCAGCAAGCCGCAACGCTCGAGCTCCACGAGCGCCGCTTGGACCAGTTCAACCTCCAAGCTTAGTTCGGCCGCAATCAGGGCCGGGGACCGCGTGCCGTCGCAACACCGCCAAACCGATGCTGCCTCGTCCGAGAGCGCGTGAGCACGACTGTTCGTCGTGTCGTACACGACGCACTCTTTGCCGATCATCTCGGACAGCAAGCCTTCGGTTCGCGCTTTGGGTTGAGCTTGCATGACGCTCTCCAACCAGACTTTCCCCACACCCGTGGAGGCCGACCGTCCCGGCCGGCAGGACCAGTCTATCCCGGACTCGTGAGCGATCAAAGATCCGGACCGCTCTCCCGAAAGGGAATCTCGCGTGCTTTGCCTGCAGATTCCGGACCAGCCGCCGGACGTCGCGCCATTGGCACCGTTCCAGTGCGCCGGTGTCGCACCGGCAGGCGTTGCCTATTGTCGTGGAACCGCGCCGCGATCGTGCACCGCCCAGACCAAAAAGGCGACCGAGCGAACCGCCAGTCAGATGCGGATCCCCGTCGCGTTGGATCCACAGGACTTGGTCCAGCCTGTAGCCCGCCCCGCCGCGACTGATCCCGCGCACCGTCAGGCGGCTCGCGCCCGCACCGACGTCGTTGGCCCCATACGGCTCCACGAAAACCAACGCGGCAGCTCCTGCCGGTGGAACATTCGGCACTTGATGCCAGCGAGCCATGTCGTGGATGGAGCGAGCCTAGAGGTCACGTGTGTGTTGAGGTCCGGGTTCCCTCTCTCACCGGCTACTGGGTCTGCGCTCTGTCGCAATCCGCCGTCCAATGACAGCGCACGTGTCCAGCCACCTCACCCCCGGTTCCTATCAGGTGGAAGCCGGTCACTGGCCAAATCGCAGCCATACGGGCGTACCGGTCCATCACTTGCGACGCCCACTGCCGGGGAATGGACGGCCCGATTGTGGCTAATGTCAAAGGGTTACGCATGCGGCGGGTGCTACTCACCATCGCAAATCTCCGATCCTGTAGAGCAACGATGGCAGCCACGTTGGACACGTCAACATTCTCTCTTCACCAGCGCCATCCGGTCAGGCTTCTCGCGGACCAGCCGAGGCTCTCACATCACGCTGCTCGGGCGAGCCGTGCTCTGAGCTCGCAGGCATCTGTACCAAACACCGTCACACGTGTCCGTACATGTCTTTCCCACGGCGTCGAGCGTTCGCCGACAAGGAGGACGTGCTCGAAACCGTAGGTGGAAGCGATCTCGATCTGAGATTGCCGATAGCTTCCGTTTGCAAACGCATATATCCGCGGCGTGCAGCCCACGCACGCCGTCGCCCACTCCAAGCAAGCCTTGGTGTCCGATCGGAAGAAGTCATCACTCTCGAACTCCATCGAGTCGTGGCTGAAGGACTGGAGCCCGAGCTCGTGGTCACGAGCGACCAGCCGCACCTCCTCGACTGACATCATCGCGCCCGGCGATGGCATCATGAGCTCCGGCAACTGCTCGCTAATCGCACTTAGCAACTCTCGCCGCTCGTACCGCGGCCGGTTCTTTAAGTAACGGCTCACCTCCAGTCCGAAGCGCGCCGGTCCCAGACGGCCGGCTGATAGCCGGGGCCCGGCCCCGGGGAGCTCAAACTTCTCGAGCCGTTCCGTCGGGAGCTGCTCCAACACCTGTACCAAGTGAACGTTCCACGGCGGTCGCTGCGCCTCGATGCATTCAGGGACGATATTCTGATTGACACGCACCCCGTGCCGGGCAAGAATCGGCATCGCGTACTCCACGAAGTCGCGGTAGCCATCGTCGAAAGACAGGACTGCGCAAGGACGATCGTCCGCTGGTCGACGGCTGGCCGCGACCTGGGCCAGAGTCACGATCCTGAAATTTGCGTTCATCCACGTGAGTAGCTCGTCGAAAAGCTCGGGCGTCAGCGGTTGCTCGAGTGACGACCGGCGGGGGGTGACCGAGTGCAAATTGAGGATAAGCAGCCGGGATCGACGCGCCATGCGCCGTATTTTCCAAAGATCAGCGCCTGAGATGGTCACTGCCTTTGCGAACACCTGGATGGCACAGCGCCGCGCCCGGGTGTGAACTCGACCTGACCGGTGGCCAATACCCTCTTCGCGTCCCAGCGTACGCACCGGCGAGAGCATAGTTGAATTTTCGGTGTGGTGAGTGGACGGCCCGGCCGCATTGTGCCGAAGAGTCGGCACTCCTTCCGGCCGCCGTTTACCGTGTAGCCCGCGAACATGCACGCAACGTCCTCGGGCAAGCCGGGCACCAACCCGCGCGGCACCGAACCTACCTGAGCACCACCCAGAGTGCGGACAGCATGAAATCAGCCGGGAGTGGCCGACGGCTCCGGATCGCGCGGGATCAGGCTCGGCTCGGTTCCGACGTGATCGAGCCGCAACACGCTGAGGAACCGGCGAGGAGCGCGTCAAGCGGACCGTCGGACCGCGCTCGACCCAGGAGTCGAGCGAGTGACGCCGCCCCCACTGTGGCGCACCCAGCCCACAACGACGAAACCCCCGACGGCCCCTGGGGGGTTCTGAAGTGGCGTATCGCTACCGGGATTCGAAGCCGCCCCGGGAGAGTGAGCCTTGCCCGATTTGCCTGGAAAGCGGCTGGTTCTTGGTTGGATGGGAATCGCCGCTGAGGGGCTGATAGCCGCTGTCATTCGGGGTCTACTGTGGCACGACTGTGGCACAGCACGGTCGGCGTGATCGCTCGTGTCCGTTTCGGGTAGTCTGCGCGACCGTCCTGGGCTCGTGCGGCGTGGATGCTTTCGGTGGGCTGAGATACGGTCGCGGCGTGAGGGCACTGGTCGCGACCGTCGCTGCGGTGCTGCTACCGATCTGGGCGGCATCAAACACACGTCGACCAGAGAATCGTCTACGTCGCTGATCACAGCCTCCATGAGCTGGGAGTCGTCGCCGCTGCGGCTGATGTACCAGTCAGTTGCTAGTTCCGGTTGAACAACTGCGTGGATAGCTGTGTGGAGAAACACGCAGGCGCAGTCGGGATTGCACGCCTGCACCATGAGATCAACGCCAGCCCGCTCAACCGCTTGTTCAACGACCTCCTCAACGATGTGGCCACCGGAGGATCCGACATGACCCCCAGCAGGCTGCTCCCATCCAACAAGCAGATTGCCGCCGTCCCAGAGCACGAAGTAGTCCTCGCTCGGAATCGTGTCGCTGTCGAAGACCTTCGGCTGATTCTTCGCTGGCACGTGAAGCTGAAAGGCGATTGGGTCCGAGAACATCTGTGCGTGGACATGGCGAGTACCTTCGAGGGCATGCGATTCGGCGATGTCCTCGCCCGCGTCTAGCGAGATGTAAATGATGAGCTCAGGGCTCCAGGCTGCATCCAGCTCGGGCGCCGTCGCGATCGTCACACGCGGGACTGAAGGCTGCTCGGGCTGCCCGGCGGACCGCTGGCTGACGCGCGCCGCCGCCGAACGGAGTGGGCTCCTGATGCTATGAAGCTTGCCTTGACGGACTCGACTCCAAGGCGGAAGCTCCGCGGTCGTCGGTCTCGAGAATGAAGATCGTCTGGGGCGGCTTGGGCAGCGTCCCAGGCTCCGGGATGTTCGGCGGGTGTAGTGGCGTCGGGGGTTCTGTGAGGCGGTTGGTCATCGTCCAACCGAGCCTCGATCCCCGATTTCTCAGTACGAAAGCGCCGACGACCGAACCGGGAAGTACGCGGTTTGGCCCGAGTGGGTCTGCCCAGCAACGGTGATGCTTGCGCTGTGCACCTGCTCCAGGTCCTCGGCCGACAGGATCCGCGCGTCGCCGGCGGGCATTCCGTTGTCGTCGTAGGTGATCAGGGCGAGCTCGCCGATGGCTTCAGGACTCTCGGCCCCGATCTGTGCCATCTCAGCGAGGGCTTCCTGCTCGTCTTCAAATGACGCGACGAGGTTTCCTGTTGAGTCAAAGATCACAAAGTGCATTATCTACACCTCTACCGAGGTTATATCGCCCGTCTAGCTCGTCGGCGACGTCGAGCATCGCCTCCCCGACCTCGTGGAACGCGTGGGCGACTGCGGCGACGTCGGTCCCGGAAGCCGCCATCGCCAGGCGCTCCAGCGCCGCGCCGAAGTCCTGCCAGAGCTCGTCGGACCCGGGCCGGTTCCCTCCGGCCGCAACGCCGAACGCAATCGGCCGAACGGTGATTGGGCGGCGGGGGCCGAGGCTTCCCGGCTGCGCACGAGCACAGCAGTGCTGCTGGGGCGTACGGTCAGTCGTCGCCGGCGGCGATCTCTGGGTGCGCCGCATGACCCGCTCGATCAAGCGAGTTCGAACCGCGTCGAACTCGGAGGGGTCGCCGAGGTCCGCGGGACCTCGTCGGTGATCTCGACCGCGGCTAGCTCCGCTCGCGGCGTTCCGGCCTTCCAGGTCGAGACGGCGATCGGCGCGTACACCCGGTGGGCAGACCAGTGCTCGCCGCCCTGAAGTCGCTGTGGGCCCTCGAAGGTCGCCGCGGCCGCGTCAGCGCCAGCTCGGTGTCACTCGAGGTCGTGACCGGCCGTTGGCGGGCATTGGTGCTCGCCAGTCCGCAGCTCGGCGAAGGCGAGCTTGATCGCCGCGACTACTCATTTTGCGTGCTGGAGGCGCTGGTCGCGGCGCTAGACCGCCGTGGGGTGTTCGTCACCCGCTCGGGGCGGTTCACCAACCCCCGCGCCCAGCTGCTCAGTGGCCCCGGGTGGACGGCCGCGCGGCCGGACATCTGCGCCCGCCTCAATCTCGAGCCCGATCCTCAGCAGGCGCTCGAGCGGCTCGGCGCCCAGCTCG
>Ga0187777_10000522_pt1 | contig 26112 bp, 22 predicted proteins | sample 1015_Q2_SP5_10_M_FD_132416 | JGI IMG/M metagenome (GOLD analysis project Ga0187777, IMG submission 132416) | Tropical peat soil microbial communities from peatlands in Department of Meta, Colombia - 1015_Q2_SP5_10_MG | ecosystem: Environmental > Terrestrial > Soil > Wetlands > Peat | place... | reverse complement strand
GCCGGGACGGTGACGCCGGTGAGCCGCGTCGCCCGCGCCGCGGCCCCCGCCAGGAACTCCTCGATCGGCCGGCCCGAGTAGGCCTGGTCGTCGTCGCGCATCCCGGCCACGATGTCCTCCCAGGTCCCGACGTAGGTGATGCCGTCGCGGGTCGTGACCCGGTGGACCTCGAAGCCGCGCTTCTGCCGGTGCATCGCCTGCAGCTCGGTGACCAGCGTGCCGAACAGCTCGAGCTGCGCCGGGTCCCGGGAGCCCGTGCCGTCGGGGCCCGCGGCCTCGATCTCCGCCAGCAGGAGGTCCGTGGCGTCGGCGTCGCCGGCGAGGTCCGCCAGCCGCACCAGCCAGGGCTTCAGCTCGGGGTCGTCCTCGGGGAGGCGGTAGACGCTGCGCTTGAGCTCGATCAGCCGCCAGATGCCGAGCTCGTCCCAGTGGTCGTCGGGCCCGGTGCGCTCGAACTCGGCCAGCGACGGCTCGTACTCGCCGCGGTCGTAGAGCAGGTTCGCCAGGTAGATCCGCGCTTCCGTGTGCCCGGGGTCGAGCTCGAGGGCGTGGCGCAGCCACCGCAGCGCGTCGGTCTCCGCGGCGAGGCGGTGCGACGCGTAGCCCAGGCAGGCCGCCGCCTCGGCGCTGGCCGGATGGGAGAAGAGGGCGACCTCGAAGAAGCGGCGCGCCCGCTCCAGCTGCCCGTCGCGGAACAGCGCGCGGCCCATCTGGAGCACGATGTCGAGGTCGTCCTTGAAGCCGAGCTCGAGCACCCGGTCGAAGCACTTCTGTCCTGCGTCGCGCGCGCCGAGCTTCAGGAGCACTTCCCCGAGCCCGGCCAGCGCGTCCTCGTGATCCGGGTCGATCTTCAGCGAGGCCTCGAAACTCTGCCGCGACCAGGCGTACTCCTCCCGTGCCAGTCGCGCGTAGCCGAGCCCGACGAGCAGCTCGAGCGCGTCGGGGTAGATCGCCAGGCCTTCCTTCAGTACGCCTACCGCTTCGTCGTATCGCCCTTCGTTGTACAGCTGGTGAGCACGCTCATCGTATTCGTCCGAGCTTAGGAACGGTTCGGACATCGAGCAGGACTCCCCCGGGGAAGGTCGTGCAATAATAAAACACCCGGAACCACGAGCAAGAGTGGAAATGGTTGCCAGGCGCCGAGTTGGCCGCCCGGTGGAGCGCCGGCCCCGGGTCCGGCGGCGATCCGGCGGGTCCGGCGGCGCCGGAAAACGACGCGCCCGGACTCCGCTCGCTGCCGGAGCCCGGGCGCGCGAAGCAGGGTGAGGCCTAGCGCCTGCCCGTCATCTCGTCGGCCAGGGCGCCGGCGTCGTACACGTGCCGGAGCGCCTCGATGATGCCGCGGGAATCCACCCACACCGCGCGGCCCACGGCCTCGGAGTAGAGGAAGCGGAGGGGCTGGTCCTCGATGTTGCCGTCGAAGATCAGGCCCACGATCTCCGCGTTCTTGTTGATCACCGGGCTGCCGCTGTTGCCGCCGATGATGTCGCAGGTCGACACCGCGTTGAACGGCGTCGAGAGGTTGAGCGAATCACGGTGCGACACCCAACGCGAGGTCAGGTCGAACGGCGACTTCTGCCCGAAGCTGTAGAACCGGTCGTACAGGCCGTAGAAGGTGGTGAACGGCGGCGCGACGGTGCCGTTGTAGGGGTACCCGAGCACCTCACCGTCCTGGATGCGGAGGCTGAAGGTCGCGTCCGGCGCGACGGTGTTGCCGAACACCGCCAGCAGGGCGCGGGCGATCCGCTCCGACGCCTGCGTGTCGCGGGCGTTGAGATCGGTCACCTGCTTGGAGAGCTGCCGCTCCACCGGGTCGACGAACAGTGCCAGCTTGACGAACGGATCCGTGGAGGCCTTCGCGGCCGCCGCCCCGCCCTGGATCAGCGCCTGACGCTGGTCGGCGGTGAGGATCTGGCTCGTGGTCACCATCTCGCGCGCCGCGGCTTCCGGCGTGCGCCCCGCCAGCACCATCCGGATCAGCGGATCGGAGGCGGGAAGGTCCTTCTGCATCTGCGTGAAGTACGCCGTCAGCGTCATGATCTCCGAGGCCGTGTCCGCCGGCGCGGCGAGCATGCCCTGGACCCGCCGCTGCATCGCGTCGCGGTACAGCGGCAGGCGCTCGCTGTCGGGCTTGGCGGCCTCCACGGGCTGCCGGACGATGTAGGCGGCGATCTGGGGCAGTGTGGCGCCGTAGGCGCCGAACGCGTAGTACCGCTGCCGCACCGCGAGCTGGCCGAGCTGGTGCCACACCGCCGCGCTCTCGTCCCACGCGCTGCCGTACAGCCGCTTCCACTCGGGGTTCGCGTCCACCCGGGCGCGGAAGTTCCGCTCCCACTCCCGCTTGTGCGCCATCAGCGCGGGATTCAGCAGCCCCGCCTGGTAGCCGTCGATCGCCTTGTAGGAGTTCTCGAGGCCGAAGATCAGGTTGCGCAGGCTGCGCGCGCGGTCCTCGCCCATGCCGGAGAGCTGATGCGCGATCCGGATCCGGTCGGCCAGCTGGCGCAGGTTGGCGGGATACTGCACGTCGCGCAGGTACTCCATCTGGGCGACGGTGTTGAGGCGGCCCGTCGAGCCCGGATTGCCGACCGCGAACACCAGCTCGTGATCGCTCGAGCCGCTGGGGCTCCAGCGGAAGTACTCGGTGTGCGCCGGCTGGCCGTTCACGTACACGCGCACGATGGACATGTCGAGGTCGTAGCGCGGATAGGTGAAGTTGTCGGGGTCGCCGCCGAAGAAGCCGGTCTGGCTCTCGACCGCGAACACCAGCCGCAGGTCCGTGTAGTGGCGGAACCGGTACAGCTTGTACTGGCCGCCCGCGTACATGGTGACGACCTGGCAGCGGATGTCCGCCGCGCCGCCGGCGCAGCGGTCCTCGATCCCCTTGATCGCCGCGTCGCGCAGCGTGGCCGCGCGGGCCGCCGGCGCGCCGGCCGGCACCGCCGCGTTCACGCTGTCGGTGACGTCGGTGATCGCGAGCAGCTGATCGAAGAACATGCCCGGACACGCCCGCTCGTCGTCGCGGGTCCTGGCGTAGAAGCCGTCGCGCAGCAGATCCTCGCCCGGCTTCGTGACCGCGTCGATGCAGCCGCGGCCGCAGTGGTGGTTGCTCATCACCAGGCCGTCGGGCGAGACGAACGACGCCGAGCAGCCCGGCAGCCGGCCGGCCGACAGCCGCACGTGGTCGAGCCATTCCTGGCTAGGATGGAAGTTGTACCGCCGGGCCCAGTAGTCGAGCGGCGGGACGTCGAACGTCCACATTTTGCCGGTTTCGATCCCCGGGTACTCGGCCGGCGCCGGCTGCTGCGCGCGCGCGGCGGCGGCGCCGCCCAGGCTGAGGGCCAGGATCAGCACGGGAGTGAAGCGCACTCGATGCATAGAGACTCTCCGTTGAAGAACGGGATCCGAGGCAACGCCTGCGGACGTCGCAAATTCTATACGAGCCTCGTGGAACCAGCGTTGGCGCCGCGCCCGGCGCCCCGCGCCGGGTCGCCGGGCCGCCGCTCAGCGCGGCCGGCCAGCCTGCCGCGCCGGCCCCCACACGACGCCGTCGCGGAACCGGGCCATCTCGATGAGCCCCAGGCGCTTGGCGAGGGAATCCGGCGACGCCCCGCTTTCGATCTCGAACGGGAAGCGGACCAGCACGCCGCGCCGCTCGCGGAGCACGGCCCCGAACGACGCCACCGAGTCCGCGGCGAGCGTCCCGGGGACGTCGCGCGTGGGCCGCCCCGTGACGAAGTACGCCGTCGCCGTGTTGTTCGAGAAGATCGCCGCGCCGCGCGCCTCGGCGCGGAGCCATGCGCCGAGCGGCGAGGTGCGCCACTCGTCGCTCGCGTAACCCCAGCCGCCGTCCAGCGCGTCGGCGACGGCCCGCACCGTCGCGATCGCGGAGCCGGCGAGCCATAGCAGCCCGAGCGCGGCCACCGCCGCGCGCGCCGGCCGCTTCCAGCTCCGCCACGCCGCACCGAACGCCGTCACGGCGGCCACCTCGGCGAGCACGATGAAGGGCGAGAGCAGCCGCTCGTCGAACGGGATCGTCAGGTCCACGAACAGGCGCGAGAACAGGACCAGCGCCGCGTAGCACGCCATGAGCAGGGCCGCGGCGGCCACGACACGGCGCGGCGCCACCGCGGGCGCGGCGCTCCGGGGCCCGGCGCGCGCGGCGCGCACCATCACGACCAGCGCGAAGCCCCCCACCGCGACGGCGGCGACGGCGCTTGGCCAGACGATCGGGACCGACGGCGCGAGCCACCCGCCCAGCGTGCCGGCCAGCTCGCGGAACGACGGCCCCAGGGCGCCCCGCAGGCCGAAGTGGCGCACCTCGCCGGCTTCCGCCGCGGTCCGCATCCACCACGCGACCTGCATCACGATCGACGGGGCCAAGGCCGCGGCCGCCCGCCGCAGCCGCTCGGCCCGGGTGCCCGACAGGCCGTACGCCCACAAGGCCACCGCGCCCACGCTCCCGTAGGCCGCGTACCGCACCATCCCCGCCGCGGCCGCGGCGAGCCCGTAGGTCCACGGCCGCCGCGAGACCGTCATCAGGACGAGCGTGAGCATCAGCAGCGCGAGGCACAGCGGCTCGCTGATCACCTGCCAGTGATCGAAGGCGAAGCTCGGCGACACCAGCAGCACCGCCCCGGCGAGGAGGCCCGCGCCCGTCCCCGCGGCGGCGCCCACGAGCCAGACGGCGAGCGCCACCGTCGCGAACGCGGAGACGGCCTCGATGCCGCGCGCCGCCTGCACGGGCGAGGCGCCGAGCGCGACCGGGCCGGCGATGGCCAGCGGGAAGCCGGGAGGAAAGTGCCCGAGCGCGGCGGTGCTGTCCGCGTCGGACCAGCGCCCCGCCGGAATGCGGAACGCGTGCTCGCGCACCAGCGACTCCGCCGCGCCGAGGTACGACATGGCATCGGGATCGAGCCCGGGCCCCGGCGGCTCCGTCACCGCGAGCACGCCACAGCACGCCACGGCGCCCACGAGCGCGGCCAGGAGGGAGCGGCGCACGGCCACGAATGTACTATATAGCCGCATGCGCGCGATGCTCCTCGAGACCGCGGGCCGGCCGCTCGTCGCGGCCACCCTGCCCGACCCGGCGCCCGGGCCGCAGCAGCTGCTGCTGCGCGTCCTCGCCTGCGGCGTGTGCCGCACCGACCTGCACGTCGCGGACGGCGAGCTGCCGAGGCCGAAGCTCCCGCTGGTGCTCGGCCACGAGATCGTGGGCGAGGTCGTCGCCGCGGGACGCGGCGCGCACCGCTTCGCCGCCGGCGCGCGGGTCGGCGTGCCCTGGCTGGGCTGGACCTGCGGCGAGTGCCGCCACTGCCGCGCCGGCCGCGAGAACCTGTGCGAGCGCGCGCGGTTCACCGGCTACGACATCGACGGCGGCTACGCCGAGTACGCGGTCGCCGACGAGCGCTTCTGCTTCGCGCTTCCGGCGACGCTCGCGCCGCCCGAGGCGGCCCCGCTCCTGTGCGCCGGCTTGATCGGCTACCGGTCGCTGGTGGCGGCGGGCGACGGAGCGGAGCGGCTCGGCATCTACGGGTTCGGCGCGGCCGCCCACATCGTCGCCCAGGTGGCCGCGAGCCAGGGACGCCGCGTCTTCGCCTTCACCCGCCCGGGCGACGACGCCGCGGCGCGATTCGCGCTCGAGCTCGGCGCCGCGTGGGCGGGAAGCTCCGACGCCGCGCCGCCCGAGCCGCTCGACGCCGCCATCGTCTTCGCCCCCGTGGGCACCCTCGTGCCCACGGCGCTCCGGGCCGTGGAGCGCGGCGGCACCGTCGTCTGCGCCGGCATCCACATGAGCGACATCCCGTCGTTCCCGTACGCGCTGCTGTGGGGCGAACGCGTCGTCCGGTCCGTCGCGAACCTGACCCGCAGGGACGGCGAGGAGTTCCTCGCGCTCGCCCCACGCGTCCCCGTCCGCACCGCCGTCGAGACCCTGCCCCTCCGCCGGGCCGGCGAGGCGCTCGCGCGCCTCCGCGCCGGACAGGTGCGCGGGGCCGCCGTGCTGGTCCCGGATGGCGCACCCGCCGCGTAGCAGACGCCGTCCCCTCGTCCGCCTCTCGCGCCCGCGCCGTGCCCGCCCCGCCGCCGGCCGCCGACGCATCTGTAAAGCCGACAACGACGGTCTTAATTTTGGGGCTTCACCCCTTTCCGAGGGCCGGCCGATGACGGAGAAGGAGATGTACCTCGCGACGTGCGAGCGGGAGTTCGCGACGACGATGAAGGTGCTGAAGGCGTTCCCGCCGGCCAAGGACGACTTCAAGCCGCACGAGCGCTCGAAGTCCGTGAAGGACGTGGCCTGGACCTTCATCGTGGAACAGGACGTCGGGATCGGGGGTGCGCTCAAGGGCGCGATCGACTACTCGAAGATCCCGGCGGCGCCCCGGACGCTCCCGGAGGTGATCGCCGCCTTCGAGAAGGGCCACAAGGAGGCGATGGCGAAGATCAGGCAGGCGCCCGACGCGGCCCTCAACGGGACGGTCAAGTTCCCCGTGGGCCCGGGGAAGATGGCCGACCTCCGGGTCATGGACGTCATGTGGTCGTTGCTGTACGACCGGATCCACCACCGCGGCCAGCTGTCGGTCTACCTGCGCATGGCGGGCGGCAAGGTGCCGTCGATCTACGGCCCGACGGCCGACGAGCCGTGGATGTAGCAGCCCGCCGGGGGAGGAGCCCCTGGTGACGAGCCCGGGGCGCCCTCAGCCCGCGAGGCTCTTGAGGAGCAGCGACAGCACCAGCAGCGCCACCAGCACGTAGGTCCGGTCGCGCTCGAGCGCGAAGACCACCGCGGTGAACGCCACGCGGGCCACCGGCGTGGCGACGAGGATCAGCAGGCCGAGCTGCACGATGCCGCGGCCACTCCCCGAGACCCCGTCGCGCACGATCCCGCCGAACGCCTCGAGGCCCATCGGCTCGCCGTGGAAGACGCGGTAGTCGCTCGCGCCGCCGCCATGGCGGAGCAGGAACAGGACGCCGCCGGCGAGGACGACCAACGCGGCGAGCAGCACGCCCGCGCGCAGCAGCGTGCCGACGGCGTGCTGCACGCGGACGTCCTGCTCCGGAGTGGGCCGGTGCGTCATCTCAGCGGCCTCCGAACACGCCGTGGTAGATCATCTGCAGCGCGATCACCGCGACCGCCGCCGCGAACAGCATCCTGAGCCGCCGGGTCGGGGTCCCGAACAGCAGCCGGGCGCCGAGCATCGAGCCCGCGAGCACGCCGAGCACCACGGGCATGGTGAGGCCCGGATCCACGTAGCCGCGGCGCAGGTAGATCCCGGCGCTGGCCGCGGCGGTGACCCCGATCATGAAGTTGCTGGTGGCCGTGGAGACCTTGAACGGGAGGTACATCACCTGGTCCATGGCCAGGACCTTCACGGCGCCGGAGCCGATGCCCAGGAGGCCGGACAGCACGCCCGCGACCCACATCAGTGCGAAGCCGCCCGGCACGCGGCGCACGCGGTAGCGCTGGGGCCCCGCCGCGGTCGGGTACTCGGAGTCCAGCCTCAGGCGGGACGCGAGAGCGTCGGCCGGGGCGTCGGCGGTGAGGTGCTCGGCGCGCGGCCGCGTGGTCAGCCAGGCCGACACCAGCAGCACCAGCCCGAACGCCACGGTCAGCAGGCGCGTCGGCAGCACCGCGACGAGCGACGCGCCGACCAGCGCGCCGGGCACGGTGGCGACCTCGAGGAGCATGCCCACGCGCAGGTTCGTGAAGCCCTCGCGCACGTAGGCGGCCGCGGCGCCGGAGCTGGTGGCGATGATCGAGATCAGCGAGGCGCCGATGGCGTAGTGGATGTCGGCGCCGAACAGCAGCGTCAGCACCGGCGTGATGATGAAGCCGCCGCCCAGGCCCGTGAGAGAGCCCAGGAAGCCGGCGCAGAAGGCCGCCGCGGCGATGGTCGCGCTGAAGGCGAGGGTGTTCAAACTCGGAGCTCGGAGTGTAACTCTAACCTGACCGCCCGCCGTCCACACAAGGGGCCGCGATGGGAGTGCAGCGAGACGTCGAGAACGTGCTGATCGTGGGCGCCGGGCCGATCGGGCTCGCGTGCGCCGTGTCCGCGGCGCGCCACGGCGCCGATCCGCTGGTGGTGGATGCCGGCGCGGTGGTGAACTCCATCGTGCACTACCCCGTCGGGATGGCGTTCTTCACCACGCCGGACCTGCTGGAGATCGGCGGGCACCCGCTGGCGTGCGCCGGCCAGAAGCCCACCCGCGAGGAGGCGCTCAAGTACTACCGCGGCGTGGTGCGCACCGAGCGGCTGCGGGTGCTGCCGTACACCCGCCTCGAGACGGCCGCCCGGGCCGGCGCGGAGCTGCGCTGCGAGCTGCGCGGCCGCGGCGGCCCCCGGACCATCGCCTGCCGCCGGTTGGTCCTGGCCACCGGCTACTACGATCACGCCAACCTGCTCGGTGTGGACGGGGGGGACCTGCCCCACGTCAGCCATCGCTTCGACGAGGCGCACCGGAGCTTCGGGCTCGACGTGGTCGTGATCGGCGGGAAGAACTCGGCGATCGAGGCGGCGCTCGAGCTGTTCCGCGCGGGCGCCCGGGTCACCCTGGTGTACCGCCGCACCGAGCTCAAGCCGACCGTGAAGTACTGGCTCAAGCCCGATTTCGAGAACCGCGTGAAGGCCGGCGAGATCGCCGTGCGGCTCGGCGCCGAAGTGCTGCGGATCGACGGGGCCGCGGTCGTCGTCCGCGACGCGGGCGGGCGCGAGGAGCGCCTCGCCGCCGACCGCGTCTACGCGCTCACCGGGTACCACCCGGACTTCGACCTGTTCCGGCGGATCGGCATCCGGATCGACGACGAGACCGGCCGGCCCGCGTGCGATCCCGAGACCCTCGAGACCAACGTGCCGGGCGTCTACATGGCCGGCAGTATCACCGCGGGGCGGGCCACGTCCGAGGTGTTCATCGAGAACGGGCGTTTCGACGGCGAGCGGATCTTCGGCGCGACCGGGAGCCGAAACCCGGGCGGCCGCGGCGCGTAGGGGACCCGGAGGGCCGTTCTTCCCGGAGGCACCGTGCGTCCCGTGATCCGCTCGCTGCTCGGTGCAGCGGCATTCGCGTGCCTGCCGTCCCTGCTCGCGGCGCAGGAAAGCGCCGGGAGCGCGGACTCGTCGGGCCACTGGAGCCTGGACATCCCCGTCCGCGGCTACGGCATCTCGTTCGGCAACTCGGCGCGCTTCACCGGCCTCCGGTTCAACTGGCAGGACGCCGGCCTCGACCGCATCGTCGGCATCAACGTCACCCTGTGGAAGCCGGGCAAGCCGGTCACCGGCGCCGTGGACGGCCTGGCGCTCGGCATCGCCGGGCCGGCGGCCGGCGAGCTGAACGGCGTCGCGATCGGCGTCGCCGGCGTGGTCGCCCAGGAACGCGCGCGCGGGCTCCTGGTCGGCGGCCTGGGCGTCGTGTCGCAGGGATCGCTCGACGGCATCGCCCTCGCCGGCCTCGGACTCGTTGCCCAGGGCTCGATGCACGGCCTCGACGTCGCCGGCCTCGGCACGGTGTCGCAGGGCGACATGGCGGGGGCCAGCGTGGCCGGGCTCGGGGTCGTGTCGCAGGGATCGCTCAGCGGGTTCGCGTTCTCCGGCCTCGGCGTCGTCGCGCAGGCCTCGATGACCGGCATCTTCGCCTCGGGCCTCGGGACCGTGTCGCAGGGGGACCTGGCCGGCGTGAGCGTGAGCGGGCTCGCCTCCGTGGCCCAGGGCGACGTGAAGGGCCTGCACGCCGCGGGGCTCGCGATCGTCGCGCAGGGGGACCTGACCGGCGTCACCGCGAGCGGACTCGCGACCGTCGCGCAGGGCTCGCTGAGCGGTCTCAACGTCGCGGGCGCTGCCATCGTGGCCCAGGGACGGGTGCGCGGCATCTCGGTCGCCGGCCTCGCGGTCGTGGGCGAGACCGGCATCGGCGGGCTGACCGTCGCCGCCTACCAGGTGCGGACCGCGCGGGCCTCCGGCATCACGATCGCCGGCATCAACCTCAAGGCCGGCGCGATGCGGGGCCTGTCGGTGAGCGCGTTCAACCAGGTCCGGGGGGTGCAGGCGGGCATCGCCATCGGGCTGCTGAACTACGCCCGGGAGCTGCACGGCATCCAGGTGGGCCTGATCAACATCGCGCGCAACAACGCGTCGCCGTTCGAGGTGCTGCCGCTGCTCAACGTGCACGGCCGCTGAACGCGGCCGCACGGCCTAGAAGAGCCGCGCCAGGAGCCGGACCAGCCAGGCCGCGGCCATGACCGGCACCGGCAGCAGCGTCAGCCCCACCGCGAAGCTGAGTCCCTGCCGGAACAGCGCCGGGCCCGCGTCCGGCGCCTTCTCCTTCCACGCCGCCCGCATCGCCAGCTCGGCGCCCCAGCCCAGGCAATAGCCGAGATTCGCCAGTACCGCGTAAACTACGACGCCGCGCCACACGAACACGGGCCCGGGCAGTCCCGGAGGCAGGACGCTGAACACGGCCGCGAAGCCGAGGGTCACGAGCCCCGCGCCGCCGACCGCGACGTTGTAGGTGAGCCGCCGCGACTCCCACCAGCGGAGCAGCGTCCACGGCGTCCGCCGGTAGTCCGGCAGCGGGAACAGGATCCGGGTCAGTGCCGACATGCGGGGCCTCGCGGGGCTGCGGGCGGGGAAGATGGCGACGGAACTCTGATTTGACAAGTACTTTGTATTACAGAGTGCGACCACGGGCCGGCGGAGGAGTCGGGTGACGCGACCGGGGCTGGTGAACGAGGAGGAGGGCCGGGACCTCGGCTTCGGGGCCGTCGTCGCGCGCGAGAGCCGGCGGCGGTTCCTCAACCGCGACGGCTCGTTCAACGTGGCGCGGCGCGGGCTCCGCCTCGGCACCTCGCTGAGCCTCTACCACCTGCTGCTGACCATGTCGTGGACGCGGTTCATGGGGATGGTGGCCGGCTCGTACGTGTTGTTCAACGGCGGGTTCGCGGTCGCCTACCTGGCGTCCGGTCCCGGGGCGCTGGCGGGCGGCGCCGGCACCGGCTTCGGGCGGGCGTTCTTCTTCAGCGTCGAGACGTTCTCCACCATCGGCTACGGGAACGTGGTCCCGGTGGGCCTGGCGGCGAACCTGGTCGTGACGGTGGAGGCGCTCGCCGGCCTGCTGTGGCTCGCGCTGGCGACCGGCCTCCTGTTCGCGCGGTTCTCGCGGCCCACCGCGCGGGTGGTGTTCAGCCGGACGGCGGTGATCGCCCCGTACCACGGTATCACGGCGTTCGAGTTCCGGATCGCGAACGCCCGCAGCAGCCAGCTGCTCGAGGTCGAGGCCACCGTGATGTTCGCGCGGATGGAGGAGCAGCATGGGCGGACCCTGCGCAGGTTCTACCCGCTGTCGCTGGAACGGTCGTCGGTGGTGTTCTTCCCGCTCTCCTGGACCGTGGTGCACCCGATCGACGAGACCAGCCCGCTGCGCGGCCTGACGCGCGACGACCTGCGCCGCTCGGACGGCGAGTTCCTGATCCTGCTCGCCGGGGTCGAGGAGACGTTCGCGCAGCGGGTCCACGCGCGCAGCTCGTACAAGTGGGACGAGGTCGTGTGGGGGGCGAAGTTCGGCGACATCCTCCACCACCCGACCGGCGACGAGCCCATCACCATCGACGTCGGCCGGCTCCACAACATCGAGCCCGTGGCCTAGGGGGCGCCGGCCATCACTCCCTGGGTGGCGCTCCTCATCTTCGCCAACGTGGCGATCGAGCTGCTGCGCCAGAACGCGCCCGGCGTCGAGCGGCTGCTGGTGCTGGTGCCGGCCCTGATCCCGGTGCGGCCGTGGTCGGTCGTGAGCTACATGTTCCTCCACGCGGGCTTCTCGCACCTGTTCTTCAACATGCTGGCGCTGTACTTCTTCGGCCCGCGGCTCGAGGCGCGGCTGGGCGGGCGCCGGTTCCTCGGGCTGTACTTCGCCAGCGGGATCGCGGGTGCCCTCGCCTCGCTGGTGACGCCCTACGCGCTCATCGCGGGCGCCTCGGGCGCCGTGTTCGGCGTCATGCTCGGCTACGCGCACTTCTGGCCGCGGGATCCGATCTACCTGTTCTTCGTCCTGCGGCTCGAGGCACGGCTGCTGGTGGTGCTGATGACGGCGATGGCGCTGTTCGGCGGCCTCACCGGCCAGCCCGGGATCGCGAACTTCGCGCACCTCGGCGGCTTCGCGGGCGGGTTCCTGTACCTGCGGTGGATCGAGCTGCGCTCGCCGGCCGTGCAGTTCCGGGCCCGCGCCGCCGTCGAGGTCCCCAGGAGCAGCGCCGCCGATCTCGACCGGTGGCGGAGCATCCGGCCCGACGTGCTGCACCCGGTCAACCGCGAGGAGTACGAGCGCGTCATGGCCAAGGTGGCGATGGCCGGCGCGGGGAGCCTCACGCCCGACGAGCGGGCGTTCCTGGACCGCTTCAGCGCCCAGTAGCGAGGAGGGGACGATGATCGACATCGGACGCACGACGTGGGGATGGTGCCTGGCGACGGTGGTCGCGGCCGCGCGGCTGGCGGGCCAGGCGGCGCCCGACGCGCCGGCGGTGCGCGGCTTCCCGCGCGCCATGCTCGCGGACGAGCGGGCGCGCGAGGACGCGCTGCGCGCGGTGCCGAGCCCCGACACGCTCCGCGCCCAGCTGGTGGCGCTGAGCGCCGTGCCCCACGAGGCGGGGACCGAGCGCTCCCACCGGGTGGCCGAGACGATCCTCGCCCGGTTCCGGTCCTTCGGCCTCGACGCGTCCATCGAGCCGTTCGAGGCGCTGATGCCGCGGCCGGTGAGCCGGTCGCTCCAGCTCCTCGCGCCCGAGCGCTACACGGCGGGGCTGAAGGAGCCGCCGGTCCCGGGCGACTCCACGTCGGGCCAGCCGGACCAGCTGCCGACCTTCAACGCCTACTCGCCGGACGGGGACGTCACCGGCGACCTGGTCTACGTGAACTACGGCGTGCCGGACGACTACCGCGTGCTGGACAGCCTGGGGATCAGCGTGCGCGGCAGGATCGTGATCGCCCGCTACGGACGCTCGTGGCGCGGCATCAAGCCCAAGGTCGCGGCCGAGCACGGCGCGATCGGCTGCCTGATCTACTCCGATCCGCGGGACGACGGCTACTTCCAGGGGGACACCTATCCGCGCGGGCCGATGCGGCCGCCGCAGGGCGTGCAGCGCGGCAGCGTGATGGACATGCCGCTGTACCCCGGCGATCCGCTCTCGCCGGGCTGGGCCTCCGAGCCGGGCTCGCGCCGCCTGTCGATCGCCGAGGCGCGGACGCTGGCGACCATCCCGGTCCTGCCCATCTCGTACGGCGACGCGCTCCCGTTCCTGCGCAGCCTCGCCGGGCCCGTCGCCCCGCCCGCGTGGCGCGGCGCCCTGCCCATCACCTACCACGTCGGGCCCGGCCCCGCGCGCGCGCGGCTCGCCGTGCGGTTCGACTGGAAGACGCGGCCGCTGTACGACGTGATCGCGACGATCCACGGCGCCGTGCATCCCGACGAGTGGGTGCTGTACGGCAACCACCACGACGCCTGGGTCAACGGCGCGGCGGACCCGATCTCCGGCCAGATCTCCCTCGACGAGACGGCCCGCGCGCTCGGCGCGCTGCTCCGGACCGGCTGGCGGCCGTCGCGCACCATCGTCCTCGCGGCCTGGGACGGCGAGGAGTGGGGGCTGCTGGGCTCGACGGAGTGGGCCGAGAAGCACGCCGACGAGCTGTCCGAGAAGGCCGTCGTCTACTTCAACGGCGACGCGAACGAGGCCGGCTGGTTCGGCGCCTCGGGCTCCCCTTCGCTCGAGGCGTTCCTGCGCGAGGTGGCGCGCGACGTCCCGGCGCCGACCGACACCACCCGGAGCGCGCTCGACGCCTCCGAGCGGCACCGGCGCGAGCAGCCCGCGCGCGATTCCACCGGTTCCGGTGCGGATACGGCCTTCGCGATCGGCGCGCTGGGATCCGGCTCCGACTACACGGTGTTCGTGGACCACCTCGCCGTGGCCTCGCTCGACGTGCGCTTCGGCGGCGCGACCGAGGACGGGATCTACCACTCGGTGTACGACGACCCCGCCTTCTACCTCCGCTTCCTCGACTCCACACTGACGGCCGAGGTCGCGGAGGCGCGCACGATCGGCACCGCGATCCTGCGCATGGCCGACGCGCCGGTGCTGCCGTTCGAATTCGGCGGCGCCGCGCGCCACCTGGGGCGCTGGGTCGACGAGCTGGCGCGGCTCGCGGCCACCCGCGACAGCGCCCGCCGGCTCGACTTGGGTCCGCTCCGCCAGGCGATCGCCAGGCTCGGGGCCGCGGCCTCGCGCTACGACAGCACGCTCGCGCGCCTGGATGCGCAGCCGGCGGCGCAGGTCGCGGCGCGCGCGGCGGCGCTGGATACCGTGAATCGCCTGCTGTACCGGAGCGAGCGGGCGGTCTCGGACACCGCCGGCCTGCCGGTCCGGCCGTGGTTCCGCAACCTGCTGTACGCGCCGGGTCTCTACACGGGCTACGGTGTGAAGACGATACCCGGAATCCGCGAAGCGCTGGAGCTCGGCAAGCCGGACGAGGCCGTGGCGCAGGCGGCGCGGGTGACGGCGGCGGTCACGCGCCTGGCCGATCAGGTGGACCGGGCGGCCGCGGCGCTGGGAGCGGCCCTGCAGTAAACGACGCGGCAGGGGGGCGGGACGATGCGACGCTGGAACGGGTGGGGAGACGAGGCGACCGAGTATCCCGTGCCGCCCGCCGCCGCCCGCCTTCTGGAGGAGCGGCTCGGCCGGGGGCTCCGCCGGCCGTCCGCCCGGCTCGCGGACGTCGTCTCCGCCGCGGCGCCCTCGCGTCTCCCGGCCCATCCCCTCGTGGACCGCTCCGCCGAGCTGCGCGTGCTCCACGCCCGCGGGCAGAGCCTGCCGGATTGGATCGCCACGCGCAGCGGCCGCCTCGGCGCCATTCCCGACGGCGTCGGCCGGCCGACGACCCGCGAGGACGTGCGCGCGCTGCTCGCCTACGCCGTCCGCGCGGGGGCGCGCCTGATCCCGTACGGCGGCGGGACCAGCGTCGTGGGACACGTGAACCCGGTGGCGGGCGACGCCCCGGTGCTCACGGTGAGCCTCGCGCGGCTCAACGGGCTCCAGCACTTCGACGACGTCAGCCAGCTCGCGACCTTCGGCGCGGGCGTCGCCGGACCCGACCTCGAGGCGCAGCTCCGGGCGCGAGGCTTCACGCTCGGCCACTTCCCGCAGTCGTTCGAGTATTCCACCCTCGGCGGCTGGATCGCCACGCGCTCCAGCGGCCAGCAGTCGCTCGGGTACGGGAGGATCGAGGGCCTGTTCGCGGGCGGCCGCGTGGAGGCTCCCGCCGGCACGCTCGAGCTGCCGCCCTTCCCCGCCTCCGCCGCGGGCCCGGACCTGCGCGAGATCGTGCTGGGCTGCGAGGGACGGATGGGCGTCATCACCGAGGCGACCGTCCGCGTCTCGCCGCTGCCCGAGCGCGAGCGTTTCTACGCGGTCTTCCTGCCGACGTTCGACGACGGCGTGGCGGCGGTGCGCGAGCTGGTGCAGGCACGCCTGCCGCTCAGCATGCTGCGGCTGAGCACCGCGGTCGAGACCGAGACCACGCTCCGCCTGGCGGGCCACGAGCGGTTGATCCAGGCCCTCGAGGGCGTGCTCTCGCTCCGCGGCGCGGGCGCCGAGAAGTGCATGCTGCTGCTCGGATTCAGCGGCCGCCGCTCGCTCGTGACGGTCGCGCGGAAGGACGCGATCGCGATCGCCCTGGCACACCACGGCGTGCGGGTCGGCGGCGGGGTCGTGGGCAAGCAGTGGCAGCGCAGCCGGTTCCGCGTGCCCTACCTGCGCAACGCGCTGTGGGAGGCGGGGTACGCGGTGGACACGCTCGAGACCGCGATCCGGTGGAGCCAGGTCCCGAAGCTGGTCGAGGCCGTCGAGTCGGCGCTCGAGGGCGCGCTCGCGCCGCTGGGGCAGCGCGTCCACGCGTTCACGCACCTGTCGCACTTCTACCCGGACGGCGCGAGCCTCTACACGACCTACCTGTTCGGGCTCGCCGCCGACCCGGAGGAGAACCTGGCCCGGTGGCGGACGCTCAAGGCCGCGGCCAGCGCGGCGATCGTCGCGCGCGGCGGCACGATCTCCCACCACCACGGGGTCGGTCTCGACAACGCACCGTGGCTGGCGGCGGAAAAGGGCGAGCTGGGGGTGAGCGCCTTCCGGAACGTGTGGGCCGGGTTCGATCCCGACGGCATCATGAATCCCGGCAAGCTGGTCTCGTCGTGACGCGAGAGCGGCCTGGCCTGTGGCGGACGGGGTGGCGCGACGCGGCGTGGGCGGCCCTGGGCCGGCACTGGGACGTGCTGGTCGTGGGCGGGGGCATCACCGGCGCGGGCATCCTGCGCGAGGCGGCGCGGCGCGGTCTCACGGCACTGCTCGTCGAGCAGCGCGACTTCGCCTGGGGCACCTCCAGCCGCTCCTCCAAGCTGGTGCACGGCGGGCTCCGCTACCTGAAGGAGGGCAAGCTCCGCCTCACGCGCGCGTCGGTGACCGAGCGCGAGCGCCTGGTGGCCGAGGCGCCCGGCCTGGTGGAGCGGCTGGGCTTCCTGCTCGCGACCTACGAGGGCGCGAGCCCCGGATCCCTGACTTATCGCGCCGGCCTCAGCCTGTACGATCTCCTGGCCGTGCGCTGGAGCCACCAGCACTACGATGCGGACGCGTTCCGGATGCTCGCGCCGCACATCACCGAGCGGGGCCTCAAGGGAGGGTTCCGCTACGGCGACGCGCAGACCGACGACGCCCGCCTCGTGGTGCGGGTCCTCAAGGAAGCGGTGGCGTCCGGCGCGACGGCGCTGAGTTACGCGGCCGCGGACGGCCTGATCCGCGAGGACGGCGTCGTGACCGGCGTGCGGCTCCGGGACCGGGAGTCTGCGCGCTCGACCGAGGTCCGCGCCACGGTGGTGGTGAACGCCACGGGGGCGTGGGCCGACGAGCTGCGCGCGGAGCTGGGCGCGCCGCGTCGGATCCGCCCGCTCAGGGGCAGCCACATCACCTTCCCCGCCTGGCGCTTCCCGCTCGCGCAGGCGGTGACCGTCCCGCATCCCCGCGACGGCCGGCCGGTGTTCTTCATCCCGTGGGAAGGGGCGACGCTGATCGGCACGACCGACGTGGACCACGCGCTGCCGCTCGACCGCGAGCCCGCGGTGGCCGCCGACGAGCTTCACTACCTGTTCGCCGTGATCGAGTCGGAGTTCCCCTCGCTCGGCCTCACGCCGAAGGACGTGATGGCCAGCTTCTCCGGCGTCCGGCCCGTGATCAACACCGGCAAGGCCGATCCGTCGCGCGAGTCGCGCGACCACGCCGTGTGGGACGAGGACGGCCTGCTCACCGTGACCGGCGGGAAGCTCACGACCTTCCGGCTGATGGCGCTCGACGCCCTGAAGGCGGCTCGCCACCGTCTCCCCGCGCTGCGGGTGAGGCGCGCCGGCGCGCGCGCGTTCGATCCGGTCGAACCGGACCTGCCCGGCGCCGCGAGCGCGCTCGACGATGACGCACGGCGGCGCCTGGTGGGCCGCTACGGCGCGGAGGCACGCGCCCTCGTGGCCGCCGCCCGGCCGGAGGAGCTGGCGGCCATCCCTGGAACCCGGAGCCTGTGGGCGGAGCTGCGCTGGGCCGCCCGCGCCGAGGGCGTCGTGCACCTCGAGGACCTGCTGCTGCGCCGCGTCCGGCTGGGACTGCTGCTGCCGGACGGCGCCCGGGACGTGCTTCCCGACGCGCGGAAGATCTGCCAGGCCGAGCTGGGCTGGGACGACGCCCGGTGGGAACGCGAAACCGACGCCTACCTCCGCTCCTGGCGCGCCTGCTACAGCGTGCCGGCCGACGCATCCACCGCTCCGCAGCCCGGAGGGCGATGACGTGTCACTCGCGCGCAGCCTGCTCCTCGCCGGCTCCCGCAGCCGCTTCCTCGCCGGCCTGCTGAGGCGGCGCCACTTCGTCGGCCGCGCGGCCCGGCGCTTCATGCCGGGCGAGGAGCTGTCCGACGCCCTCGAGGCCGCCCGGCTGCTGGCGCCGCGCGGCATCGGCACGGTCCTCACCAAGCTCGGCGAGAACGTGACCACGCTCGCGGAGGCCGAGGGCGTGGAGCGGCACTACCTCGAGGCGCTGGGACAGATCGAGCGCGCGGCGCTGCCGGCGCAGCTCTCGGTCAAGCTGACGCAGCTCGGGCTCGACGTCGACCGCGCCGCCTGCGAGCGGTCGCTGCGCGCACTGGCCGCGCGGGTCGGGGACGGCTCGATCCTGTGGATCGACATGGAGGACAGCTCCTACACCGACGTCACCCTCGAGCTGTTCCGCCGCGTGCGCGGCGACGGCGCGAGCGTCGGGGTTTGCCTCCAGGCCTACCTGCGGCGCACGCCTGCCGACCTCGAGGCCCTGCTTCCGCTCGAGCCCGCCATTCGCCTGGTCAAGGGGGCGTACGCGGAGCCGCCCGCGGTGGCGCATGCGAAGAAGCGCGACGTGGACGCCGCGTACCTGGTGCTGGCCACGCGGCTGCTCGAGCGCGCGGCGGCGGGCAAGGCGCGGCCGGTCTTCGGCACCCACGACATGCGCCTCGTCGAGAGCATTCGCGCCCGCGCGGCGGCCGCGGGAATCCCGCCGCGGCGCTGCGAGTGGCACATGCTCTACGGCATCCGGGAAAAGGACCAGCGCACGCTGGCCGCCTCCGGCGAGGCGGTACGCGTCCTGGTGAGCTACGGGAGTGCGTGGTTCGCCTGGTACCTGCGGCGCCTGGCCGAGCGCCCGGCGAACGTCTGGTTCGTGGTGAAGAACCTGGTCTAGGAGCGCTCGGGGCCGGTGGCTGCGGGCCCGCCGCAGGGGACGATCCGGACCACCGCGACCCTCGCGTCGGTCACGAACGTCTGGTGCGCCACGCTGATGCCCGACCGCCGGGCGCCGGGCAGCGTGGCGTACCCGTCCAGCGTCGCGCAGCCGCCCGCCAGCAGGTCCCCCACCAGCAGGTCGCGCTCGCGGTCGATGTCCGCGGCGATGCGGTGCGTGACCGTCCGGCGCCGCGCGCTCACCAGCACGCCGATGTCCTCCGTGGCCGCGGCCGCCCAGAGCGTGTCGGACCCGTCCGCCTTCCAGAGCCGGACGTGGTGACGCGCCCGGGCCGACAGGCTGGCCCGCTCGTACCGCAGGTCCTCCACGCGCCCGAGGTAGTACTCGTGGCTCATCGGCGCCGCGGTATCACTCTTCGCGAGGACGATGGCCTCGGTCTCACGGGCGAGCGCGCCGAAGGTGGACCGCTGCGCCGCACTCCACCCGGCCCGGGCGAACGCGGTGTCGATCGCCGCGGGCGTGCCGCGAAACAGCAGGTTCACCGGATCGGCCGGGGTGACGCCGCGCCGGTCGGTGGCGCTCGGCGGCAGGGCCGGCACCACGGGCGCCGCCGCGCTGATCCAGGGATCGACCGCCGGCTCGCACCGCTCGGGCGCCGGCACGTCCAGCGGCGCCGTCAGGCGCAGCCGGCCGCGCTGGCCGGCCAGGATGTGCGCCTGGCCCCCGCGCAGGACGAGGTTGAGTCCCGTGAGGATGAACACCGGCACCACGCCGACGCCCGTCGCCGCCCCCGCGATCCCGACGGCGCCGGCGGTCCCGACGACGCCGCGGATGGAGCGTGGCTTCTCCATCAGCTCTCCCTGCGGGCTCAGCATGCCGCGCTTCGCCCACTCGAGCGAGTCGAGCACCGCCGCCACCGGGACCCACGCGCCGCGGGAGGGCGAGAGCGAGTCGAACCGCAGCTCCAGCCGGCCCCGGCGGCCGAACGAGCGGGCCGGCCGCGACACCACGACGGTCGCGGCGATCGGCGCGAAGGCCCGGACCACCGTGCAGCCGCCCGCCGCGAGCGGCGACGTGAGCTGGACCAGCACGGCGGCGCCGACCTTCTCGCGGCCCCCCACGATGGATTGCGGAAAGCGGACAGGGATCGCGGTTCCGGCGGGCAGCACCCGGCGGGCCTGCTCGGGGGCCTGCGCCAGGACGAGGGTGACGGCCAGCACGAGAGGCGTCATGGTCTGAAAGGTAGCGGCCGCGGGCCCCGGCGCACGGCCTGCCGAAGGCATTCCCGCGGGCCGACCCTTTCCGGCATGCCGCGCCGGCGCTAGGCTATCGGCGTGGATCGGATCCTGGTCCGCGCCTCAACGAAGCCCCCCCCGACGTCACCGGCGCCCGGCTCGGCGCAGGCGGGCGGCGTGGCCGGGGGTGGCCCCGGCTCCGCCCCACCGGACCGCAACCCGGTGACGCGGCTCGTGGCCTCCCTCAAGGAGACCGTGCAGCGGTTGTTCTCCCCGCACACGACCTCCGAGCAGCTGATGGAGGTCCTGCACCGGGTCGAGGGCATCCGCACGGCCGCCGAGGCCGCGGAGCGGCGCTGGCTGGAGGCGCAGCTGCGGCAGGCGCAGAAGCTGGAGACCATCGGGCAGCTGGCCGGCGGCATCGCGCACGACTTCAACAACATCCTCGCCGTCATCCTCGCCAACAGCGAGCTGCTGGCCTCGGCGATTCCGCCCGAGCGCTCCGATCTGCTCGTCAGCGTGCGGAAGGTCCAGGACGCCGCGCGCGGCGGCGCGAACATGGTGCGCGGGTTGCTCGGCTTCAGCCGCCGCGCCGAGCTCAACTTCAAGACCCTCGACCTGCGCGAGATCGTGGCCGACCTGTCGCAGATGGTGCGCCCGATCCTTCCCGACAACGTCGAGATGCGGATCGTCGCGCCGCCCGATCCGTGTCCGGTGTGGGCCGACAGCGGCGCCATGCAGCAGGTGCTCCTCAACCTGGTGACCAACGCGCGCGACGCGATGGCCCAGGGCGGAACGCTCACGATCGAGGTCCTCGCGACGCCGACCCAGGCCGCCCACGCCGAGCCGGCGCCGTGGGGCGAAGCCGAGCGGTACTACTGCGTCGCCGTGAGCGACACCGGCGCGGGCATGGACCAGACGACCGTCGAGCGGATCTTCGAGCCCTTCTTCACCACCAAGGCGCCGGGCACCGGGACCGGCCTGGGGATGGCGATGGTGTACGGGCTCACCAAGCAGCACGGCGGGTTCGTCCACGTGTACAGCGAGCCCGGCGTCGGGACCGCCGTGAAGGTCTACCTGCCGGTCTCGCCGGAGTCCGCGGCCGCGGCCGCGACCGAGGCGGCCGCGCGGGACGAGGTCGTCGGCGGCACCGAGAGGATCCTGCTGGTGGAGGACAAGGAGGAGCTGCGCAACACGACGCGGCGGGTGCTCGAGCGCCTGGGCTACACGGTGATCGAGGCGCCCGACGGCGAGGAGGCGCTGGAGCTCTTCCGCTCCCACCGGGACCGCATCGACCTGATTCTCTCCGACGTGCTGATGCCCAAGGTGGGCGGTCCCGCGCTCTACCAGGCGGTGCGCCAGACCGACCCGGAGGCGCGGTTCCTCTTCACCAGCGGCTACACCGCGAGCGACATCGGACAGCGCTCGCTGCTCGAGCCGGGTGTGCTGTTCGTCGCGAAGCCGTGGACCATCAGCGAGCTGGCGCACCAGGTGCGCAAGGCGCTCGACCGGCCCGCGCCGCCGGCCTGAGCTACTTCGCCCGCTCCAGGTAGGTGCCGGTGCGCGGGTCCACCCGCACCCGCACCCCGCTGTCGAGGAACTCCGGCACCTGAATGGTCATGCCGTTGCTGAGCTTGGCGGGCTTGGTGCTCGCCGTCTTGGTCGCGGTCTTCATCACGGGCGCCGTCTCCGCGATCGTGTACTCCATCGCCGCCGGCAGCTGGAGGCCCACCACCTGGCCGTCGAGCATCTCCGCCTGGATGTGGATCTCCGGCTCGAGCCAGCGCACCGCCTCGCCCACCACCTCGTTGCCGAGCGTGTACTGCTCGAACGTGTTCGAGTCCATCACGTGCACGCCCTGGTCGTCGCGGTAGAGCACCTGGAACTCCTTGGTGTCGAGCCGCGCCTCCTCGACGTACTCGGTCGCGATGTACCGCGTGTCGAACGTGTTTCCGCTGACCAGGTTCCGCATCCGGACCTGCACGAAGGCGCGCAGGTTTCCCGGGGTCCGATGCTGGAAGTCCATCACCCGGCACGGCTGACCGTCGACCAGCAGGACGTGTCCCTTGCGAACGTCTGAGGCCTTCATAACTCCCTGCAACTGCAAAGGTTGAACGAAGGGGGCGCCGCAGGAGGCCGCGTCTTCCGGCCGCGTTGCAGCGCCCCCAGACCGGGCGGGAACCTAACCGCCGCGCCCGGTATGCGCCACTCGCCCGCCTACCGCACCCCGGGCACCTGCGCCGCCGGCTCGCGATGGCGATCGACCCACGCGCCCAGGCCGAGCATGACCACCGTGAGCAGCATCCCGATGACGGCGAACTGGCCCGGCGTGGGCGGCGCGCCGGGGAGCAAGGACGCCACGTACAGCACGACGAGCAGCGCCACCAGCGCCCACAGCCCGTAGCGTCCCACGCCGTCCCGCGCCCGCGTCGCGCCGGCGTACAGCGCGACGCCCGCCGCGAACAGGGCGCCCTCGACGACGATCGTGCCCGGCACGGACGCCCACAGCTCGAGGCCCACCCTGGGGCCGCCCGGCCAGAGGGGCATGTCCGGCCGGTGGGTGACGAAGTCCAGCACCCAGTGGCTCACGACCAGAAGCCCGACCATGACCGCCCCGCGCGCGTAGCGTGTCCGCAGGGCGTAGAGCAGCCCGCACAGCGCGCCCCACCCGACGAGGGCCGCGAGGCCGTGCGAGATGGGGTATTGGTCGAACGCGATCGAGAGGAACGGGGCCGGTCCGCCGGCGACGGCGAAGCGCTCCCAGCCCAGCAGCAGGAAGAGCGGAAAGAGGATGTCGGCGAATTCGGACGCGACGAAGAAGGTGCCGAGCGACGTCCGGGGAGCGAGGCGCTTGGCCGCGAAGCCCAGCGCGAAATGCCCGATGAACACGAGGCCTCCGGGCCGGTCGAGGGTGACCCAAGCTACCGGAGAACCGCCGCGGCTTCCACCGCGGCCCGCGAGGCGCTACGCCGTCGCCGTCGCCGCCGCCCGCCGCCGCGGGGACATCCCCTGGTGCCCGTGCAGCACCCTGGGGACCGGCCGGAACGAGGGCATCAGCTCGGCGCGGCGGAACGCGTCGTACACCTCGGGCCGCCACCAGCCCCGGCGCGCGTGCATCTCGCGCAGCGCGTCGGCCGACGACATCGCCGGCCGGTAGCTCCGGGCGCTGGTGAGCGCGTCGAACACGTCGGCGACGCCGATGATCGTCGCGCCGAGCGGGATGTCGTCGCCCGCCAGGCCGTCGGGGTAGCCGGACCCGTCGCGCTTCTCGTGGTGCCAGCGGACGATGGGCCGGATGTCGAACGGGAACACCGCGCCCTCGAGCAGCTCCAGGCCCCAGAGCGGGTGCATCTTGATGATCTCGAATTCCTCGGGCGTCAACCGGCCCGCCTTGTTCAGGATCTCGTACGGGACCCGGATCTTCCCGATGTCGTGCAGGTAGGCGCCGATCCGCACCGCGTCGATCTCGACCTCGGCCATGCCGAGGGCCTCGGCGACCTGCGAGGCGAACCGCGCGACCCGCTCGCTGTGCCCGTAGGTGTAGCCGTCGGACGACTCCATCGAGATCCGGAAGCTGCGCACGACGGACCGGCAGCTCGCCTCGAGCGACGCGCGCGCCACCCGCGACTCCGGCTCGGCGGTCTGAGCGGCGGCCGCGCCGGCGTGGACGAGCCCGTCGTTCAGCACGAACCACTGCCGGCGGCGGTATCCTGAATCCGCCCATCCATCGCCCTGCATCAGCTGCGGGTCCCACGTCGCGACGCAGCGCATCACCGCCTCCGTCCATCCGTCGATTCCTGGGACGCTGAGGCTCCGCCCGCAGGGCGGCGCGTGGCGTCCGGGTCGCGTACAGGGACACCCCGACCTGACCAAAGGTGACGGCGCCCGCCTTGTGGGAGTGACGCGACACACGGGCCTCGCACGGCCGGCCGAGCCCGGCGAACCGGCGGCCGGCGCCACCGGTCCGGCCAACCCCGCGGCAGCAGGCGCCTGGATGCCGCCCCGACATCCGGTAGCTTCCCCGGATGCCGGACAGCAACACCGATGCCCGAGCCCTCTGGCCGGAGCCAGCCTCTCGACGCAACCGTTTTTCGACCCCCTGTGTCGCACCTGTGACCGTCACCGCCGGAGCGCCGTGCACGAAGCGGAGCTGATCGCCCGAGCCCGCGCCGGAGAGCCCGCGGCGGAACGGGCGCTGTACGAGGCGCACGTCGACCGGGTGTACCGGCTGGTGTTCCGGCTGGCCGGCGATGCCGATCTGGCCCTGGACTTCACCCAGGACACGTTCGTACGGGCGTTCGAGCGGCTGAAGGAGTTTCGCGGCGACGCTCAGTTCTCGACCTGGCTGCACTCGGTCGCGGTGTCGGTCGCCCTGAACGGCCTGCGCAAGGTCAAGCGGCTGCGCCGGTACGAGACCGGTCTGGAGGAGGGCGAGGGCGTGGCGCATGGAGGCCGGGAGGCCGAGCCGGACCTGAAGCAGCGCATGGCGGAGGCGATCGACGCCCTGCCGGAGGGTTATCGCACGGTGTTCGTGATGCACGACGTCGAGGGCTACACGCACGAGGAGATCGGCGGGGCGCTCGGCATCGAGGCCGGCACTTCCAAGGGTCAGCTGTCCCGGGCGCGGGCGCGGCTGCGCGAGGCGCTCGCCGAATTCGCGGGAGAGTGGGTGTCATGACGATGGAACAGGGCGACGACGCGCTGCCCGAGCGGCTCCACGAGGCGGCCCGCGGCTACCACGCTCCGCGGCCGACGCCGCGCGAGGCGATCTGGGCCGGCATCGCCGCCGAGCGCGAGCGGCGCCGGACCGTCCGGCACAACCTCCGGCGGGTGCGCTGGGGCCTCGCGCTCGCGGCCATGCTGGTGCTGGGGATCGGGATCGGCAGGTTCGGCTGGCTGATCGGCGGACCCCGTGCAGCGCCGAATGCCGTCGCGGCCGCCCGTCCCCCCGCCCCGACGGCGTACCGCGTGGCGGCCGCGCAGTACCTCGCCCGCACGGAGGTCCTGCTCACCGGCTTCCGCGCGGAGAGCCGTCGGACGCAGCTGGATCCCCAGTTCGTGTCCTCGGCCCGGGATCTCCTCACGACCACGCGGCTGATGCTGGATTCGCCCGCGGGCGACGACGCGAGCCTCAAGACCCTGCTGCAGGACCTCGAGCTGGTGCTGGCGCAGATCACCCAGCTCCCGGACGAGCCCGGCCGGCAGGGAGACATCGATCTGATCAACGAGGGCATGACCCAACGCAGCGTCCTGACGCGGCTCCGGGCGGCGACGCCCGCGGTCGGCGTTCCGGCGCACACCCAAGGAGCGCTCTGATGTTCAGCAAGCTGTCGCTGCTCGCCGCCGCCGTCCTCGTCCTGCGCGCCGAGCCCGCGCGCACCCCCGGCGGCGCGGGCCCCGATGTCGCTGCCGCGTACGCCTCGTCGGGGGCGTCGGGCACCGACGTGGCGGCCGTGGCCGGCGTCTTCGCCACCGAGCCGCGCGCGGCCTGGGCGCCGGACGACCCCGGCGACTCGCTCTACCGGGCGGCGCGTCGGCTCCTGAACGGCGGGCACTTCGCCGACGCGGCGCGGGCGTTCACGGCCCTGCTGACGCGCTACCCGCGCTCGAGCTACACGCCGGACGCCTACTACTGGGCCGCGTTCTCGCTCTACCGCACCGGCGACGAGGTCAACCTCCGGAGCGCGACCGGCCTGCTCGAATACCAGTCGGCGCACTTCCCGCAGGCCGCGACGCGCGGCGACGGCGACGCCCTGCTCGCGCGGGTCTACGGCGAGCTGGCCGCGCACGGCGATCCCACGGCGGGCCAGTGGGTCCAGAGGCACGCCAACCCTGCCGGCGCGGATACCGGCCGTACCACGGGTGGCGCGTGCCCGGGCGAGGACGACGACCCACGCATTGCGGCGATGAACGCGCTGATCCAGATGGACGCCGTGAACGCGGTCCCGGTGATCCGCCAGGTCCTCGCCCGGCGCGACCAGTGCTCCGCCGAGCTGCGGCGGCGCGCGGTGTTCGTGCTGTCGCAGAAGCGCACCCCGGAGACTGAGGACATCCTGCTCTCGGTGGCGCGCGACGACCCGGACGAGGACGTCCGCGAGCAGGCCG
>Ga0187777_10000521_pt1 | contig 26114 bp, 21 predicted proteins | sample 1015_Q2_SP5_10_M_FD_132416 | JGI IMG/M metagenome (GOLD analysis project Ga0187777, IMG submission 132416) | Tropical peat soil microbial communities from peatlands in Department of Meta, Colombia - 1015_Q2_SP5_10_MG | ecosystem: Environmental > Terrestrial > Soil > Wetlands > Peat | place... | reverse complement strand
GTCGGCAAGGTGAAAGCGAAAACTCCGATGCCCGGCCTGTCCTTAGAGGAGATGCTCGCGAGGATGAGCGCGGCCGGAATCGAGCGGGGATTTCTCGTCGCAGCACGCGCCGGACGGCTGGGCCTGCCCGGTTCGTATCACATGCCGTACGAGGTCGTGGCCCGTGCCTGCGCCGCGCATCCCGGACGCTTCTACGGGTTGGCTGGAATCGATCCGACACAGGGCATGGCAGGAGTACGTGCGCTCGAGGATGCGGTGCGACATATGGGCTTCATCGCCGCGCACGCCTACCCTCACTGGTTTGAGCTGCCGCCCGATCATGCGCGCTGGTACCCCTTCTACGCTAAGTGCTGCGAACTCGGCATCCCACTGCTTACCCAAGTCGGTCAGTCGCTCATCTATGCGCCCGAGCAGCCTCTCCGCAGCGTCGGGCGACCCATCGCTCTTGATGCTGTCGCCTGCGACTTCCCCGAGTTGAAGCTCATCGGAATCCATGTTGGCATTCCGTGGACGGATGAGATGATCGCGATGGCCTGGAAGCACGACAACGTGTACATCGGATCTGACGCGCACAGCCCGCGCTACTGGCCTACATCGTTCGTGCAGTACCTGAACAGCTACGGCCGGCACAAGGTCCTCTTTGGCACGGATTTCCCCGTGCTCGACTTCGCGCGCACGATGGAGGAGATCGCAGCGTTGGATCTAAAGCCTGAGGTGCTCCGGCTCTTCCTCCGGGAGAATGCGCTTCGGGTGTTCGGCCTGAACGCAGTGGCGGGCGCGCATGCGGCGCACCCTGGCACATAACCTGAGGTGGCTTGCATGCCCGAACTCAATACGGGTGCTTACGATCTGCTGGTTCGCAATGTACGTGTGGTGCGCCCCGGTCTGAGCGAGGTGCCGGTTGCGGACATTGGCATTCGTGCAGGGCGTGTCGCGGCGATTGGTCCGCAGCTCGATGCGAGAGGTGCGCGCGCCGTCATCGAAGGTCGGGGGCGTCTCGCCTTCCCGGGCGCGGTCGATGCGCACATGCACACAGGCATCTACTCGCCACTTTCCGAGGATGCAGTGACGGAAAGCCGCGCCGCCGCGCAGGGTGGTGTCACCTCCAGCCTCAATTACTTTCGCTCCGGGCAGTATTACCTGAACGAAGGCGGTCGCTACGCAACGCTCTTTCCGCGTGTGCTCGAGCTCTCTAAAGGACGCTTTCACGTCGATTACGCCTATCACCTGGCACCGATCGAGTCGGCGCACGTGGAGGAGATGGAATCGCTGGTCGAGACGCACGGTGTCACGTCCTTCAAGATCTTCATGTTCTATGGTGGTTACGGGCTGCATGGTGCCTCTGGCAAGCAGCGCGAATTCCTGATGATCGGTGAGGACGAGAACTATGATCTCGCCCATTTCGAGTTCGTCATGCGCGGTGCGCAGCGCGCGATGGAGCGCTTCCCGAGGCTGCGCAACGAGATCTCGGTGAGCCTGCACTGCGAGACCGCGGAGATCCTGAACGCCTATACGCGCATCGTGTCGAAGGACCGATCACTCTCGGGGCTGCGCGCTTACAGCGCAGCGCGGCCACCGCATTCCGAGGGCCTCGCCGTGTGCATCGCGGCGTACCTCGCGCACGAGACGAACTGCGTCAACATCAACCTGCTGCACCTCAGTTCGCGCAAAGCAGTCGAAGCGGCGCTTACGATGGCGCAGGCATTTCCCCACGTCGATTTTCGCCGCGAGGTGACGATCGGGCATCTCGTGCTGGATTACGACTCGCCGGCCGCAGCGCTTGCCAAAGTCAACCCGCCGATCCGCTCGCGCGAGGACGTGGAGTACCTCTGGGAGACGCTGCTCGCGGGCAAACTCGACTGGGTGTGCAGCGATCACGCCTGTTGTCGTCACGAACTCAAGGTGCCCCCGGGGAGCGACAAGGACATCTTCCTCGCCAAGGCCGGTTTCGGGGGCAAGGAGTACCTCTTGCCCGCGCTGATTACTGCCGGGCGGCAGCGTGGACTTAGTTGGAACCGAATCGCCGAACTCATCGCACGCAACCCCGCGCGGCGCTTCGGGCTGCGAGGAAAGGGCGATCTCGCCGTGGGCATGGATGCGGATATTGCGATCGTCGATCCAGATCGCTCCAGCGTGATCCGCGCCGAGGACTCGCTATCCGCCCAGGGCTATACGCCCTTCGAAGGCTTCGAGCTCACCGCTCAGGTGATGACGACGATCCTGCGCGGATCGGTGATCTACGACAACGGTGCCATCGTCGGCTCTCCCGCCGGGCGTTATCTGCACCGGCCCTACGGCGGATAGAACGCACGCGCCGCGACGGCTCCGAGGCAACGATCTCTAGCGCTCGAGCGCGATGAGTTCGTACCACGTCTGCATGTAGCCGCCGACGCCTCCCTGCAACATGACCGCATCTTCGTCGTCGGTGATCCAAAGGTCGTAGGGTGGGTGCTGTCCGAGCATTCCGCTGCCCCCCTCATCGAGGTACTGGAAGTGACGTGCCGCAAAGGTCCCGGCTTTGACCGTGATCGTTTCCGGTCCTATGTATACGGCATCGATGTTCACCTCAGCGAGCAGCGGAGGAGTTGCACCGCGATGGTCGGGCGACGGGACGTAGACATGAAGCTTGCGGCGCAGCCCTGGCGTCCAAGCGAGCAGGCCAAGCAGATAGCCGTCGGCGACCACCGGATGAGTACCGAATCCGTCGATTGGCCGCTCGAGCGGCATGCGCTGGGAGATGCGGCCGATCGCCGGTCCGTACGACTCGCATTCAATCTCCCCGGGGCTGAAGCGAATCCAACCCGAGCCCATGAAACGATCTCCCACCGTGAGCCGGACATGACAGTCCGCGGGGCGGTGCTGCGCATCGAGGGAGAAGATAACGTCGCGCAACACCGTCGGCTCGGGTTCCTCGATCTCCACGTACGCGCGCAGCGTCGTGCGCCCATCCGAGTGATGCGTGAAATTGAAGTGCTCGATGCCGCGGCGCCGGTCGAGCTGTTCGGGCTTCTTCGACGTGTAGAGAATCGTGCCACGCACGTTGCGATGTCTCACGTGAAGCGCCCCGTACCCGCAACGAAAAACTCTGTCATTATAACAATTGGGAGAGGCTCTTGAGCGCAGGCAGAGGGTACGCGGAATTCCGCAACGGCTGGCCGGTAGTGCTGGCGGCTTTGCTCGGCATCGGCTTGGGACTCTCGCCCGTGCCGTTCTACACGAGCGGCGTCTTTGCCCCCGTGTTGGCACACCAATTTGGCTGGAGCTTCGCCGAGATTCTGGCCGGGTTTCCGATCCTGACCTTCGTCGTACTGTTCATGAGCCCCGTGGTCGGTTGGCTCTCCGATCGCCACGGCGTACGCCCGATCGCACTCACTTCCTGCGTACTCTTCGGTCTGACGTACATGAGTCAGGCGCTCCTCGCCGGCAGTCTCTCGGTTTACTACGCGATCTGGAGCGTGATGGCTGTCGTTGGCGCCGGCACGCTGCCCGTCACCTGGACGCGCGCGGTAAACAACCGCTTTGAGGTGCACAAGGGGCTCGCCCTCGGTATCACACTGCTCGGGACGGGCCTCTTCGGTTTCGCCTCCAAGCCGCTGACTGCCTGGCTTATTGCACACTACGGCTGGCGCACTGCCTATGTCGGCATCGGCCTGCTGCCGCTGCTCCTCGCCTTTCCGGTCGGGCTCTGGGCGTTTCACGACGTCGGAGGGAGGGAGAGTATCGAGCAGCGTCGCGCGCGAGCCGCCGCGCGCGAGGCCGCCACTCCCGGGCTCACATTTCGCGAGGCCTTGCGGGACTGGCGCTTTTGGCTAATGGGCATCGCGTTCGTGCCGATTTCCTTTGCGATCGGCGGACCCATCCCCAATCTGGAAAACATTCTGAAGATAGAGGGATTCTCCGCGACGGATGTGGTTTCACTCACTCAGTTCGTGGGTCTGTCAGTAATCGTCGGCCGCGTCGCGGGCGGCTGGCTCATCGACCGCTTCTGGGCGCCGGCGGTGGCCTTCTGCTTCCTGACGCTCGCAGCGCTCGCTTGCCTCGCGCTCGGGCGCGGCGCGCTCGGGTATCAGGCTGCCGCTCTGAGTATCTGCGCGATTGGCAGCTCGGCCGGTATCGAATACGACCTCATGGCGTTCTTCGTCGCACGTTACCTCGGGATGAAGAGCTACGGCTCGATCTATGGGACTCTTTACGGCTTCTTCGCGCTCGGAGCCGGTATCGGCCCCACCGTATACGGTGCCGTGTTTGACCGCACGCGTTCCTATTCAAGCGTGCTGTCGGGTTCGTCCGCGCTCTTCGTCGGAGGCGCGCTGCTCCTGCTCGCGCTTGGCCGCTATCGTCGGTTCGCTGATGGAGCGCCCGCCCCCGCCGCGGTAGCGGCAGGCGCCGCTCAGCCCGCGCAAAAGCCCTGAGGATTCAGTCGCTCTCGATCACTTCGACCAGCGTGCCATCGGGCGCGCGCAGGGTCCCAGCGCGTCGGCCCGCATACAAGAGACCGTTCACAGGCCGCGGTGGCAAGATCCACTCACGTGCCGGGACGCTGTCGAAGTGTGCATGGGCAAGTGTCGCGAGCGCGATGCCCGGCTTGAGCGCATCCGCGCGCCCGGGGCGCGCTGAGGCCTCCTGCGGATACTGATCGAACTCCATGAAGCAATCGCGCCCATCGACACCGGTTGCAATCACGTGACGCTGCGATTCGGGCAGCCCGAAGGCCGCCGATAGCACCGAATAGAGTATTTCGAGCTGTCGTCCGAGCTGCACCCCGAGCGTTGTGGAAAACCAGCGCATCGATTCACCGATGTCAGAGCAGGCCAGCACCAAAATGAAGAGCCGGTCGATGAGCGTGCGCGCACGCGGCAGGTCGTACTCCGGCAAATCGCCGCGAATCTGGGTGAGAAATACGATGTCGCCGTCGGGCCCCTCGATCTGCATAGGGAAGATCGTTGGCAGTCCATCGAGTTCACGTGGCGGTCCGATGATGCGAAACGGCGAGTGCTCAAGCCGCGCGTTCACCGCAAGGGTGTCGCGCACGCACAGCTCGATTGCGGCCCAGCCGTAGGTGCGCAGCGGACGAAAGCCGGGGTGCGTGTCACCTTCGACGAATCGCAGAAACACGGGCTCCGAGGAGGCGGGCTGCAGCAACACATAGCGGCGGTGAGCGGAGGCCGGCGCACCCCACGAGGCGGCGAGCGCCTCGGGCACCTCTCCGCTCTCGACCACCTGGTAATCGAGCCAGTCTCGATAGCGCGCGATCGTGGCGTCGAGATCGGCACTCGTCAAGGTTGCCGCGCGCAGCATCCGCAAATTCTCACCGCCTCTCGATTGGATGAACTGTAAATTGATATATATTTATAACATTGTGGCGTGCGAAGTGCGCCGGGGAAGCTGCCAGCAATGGCGCACAAAGCGATGCGCGGCGAACTGGCGGCGTGCATCAACCCCGGTCAGCGATCGATACAGGTGTCCGTATTCGTATTCATAACTCATAGAGAGGCGTCGTGGGGACTGCCGCACTTGCCTTGCTGCACGCCCTGGTTTTCGTTTATTGGGTGGGCGGGGATCTTGGCGCTTTCTACGCCTCATTCCTCTTGGGCGATCCGCGCCTCTCCCTCGAGCGGCGGATCGCTGCCGCGCAGGTGGTAGCGGCCGTCGACATGGCGCCACGAAGTGCGCTCGTCCTCGCCTTGCCGACTGGACTGACCCTGGCGCGAGCGCAAGGCTGGCTCGAGGTTCAGCCCCTTGCGCTCGGCGCCGTGTGGCTCGGTGCCATCGTATGGCTCTGCCTCGTCTGGGCATTGCATTTGACCGGAGCGGAGCGCGGTAGCGCTCTGCGACGGGTGGACCTGGTCATCCGCTGGAGCGTCCTCATCGGAACGCTGACCGCTGGGTTCGCAATCGTCAGCGGCCAGTGGCAGGCGCCACGGTTCATCGGGTGGAAGCTGCTGTTGTTAGCGGCGGCCATCGGGGCGGGATTAGGGATTCGCGCCTTCGATGTCGGCTCAAAGCTGGGCGCGTTCGTGCGTGAAGGCACGAGCCCCGCCCTTGATCACTCTCTCGCCCAGGCGCTTACGCGTGTGCGTCCCTTGGTGATTCTAATCTGGGTGTTGGTGCTGAGCGCGGCCTTCCTGGGAATTTGGCGGCCGCTATAAAGATCACTGACACGAGCTTTCGCCGCACAGACTGCGGCGCACGGCTGGCGGGAAATGTCCAAGGCAGGTTGGCGGACCCGATCAGTCACCCGATTCACCGGGCTGCGAGTGCCCGCCGGCGCCGCCTCAAAGAACGCCCCCGCGATCGCTGCTTTGCGCCGCGAGGATGTGGGTGCGCATCACCGCGGCCGCCCATTCCGCATCGTGGGCCTCGAGCGCGCTGACGATCTCAAGGTGATGCTGCGCGCTGCGCAGAAGTTCCGCAGGGGTGTAGTGCGTGAAGGTCTTAAGCACCAAGGGGGCTTCGACCAGTACGGGCATGAGCTTCGCGAGTCGAGCGTTGCCGGAGAATGTCTGTACCAAGCGATGGAAACGACTGTTGAGCTCGCCGATCCTTTCTATGAATCCCGGGGCACGCATCGCGCTCTCACGGTGTTGCAGCTCGGCGAGTTCGCGCAGCTGCACGATGCCTTCGCCCGTAATGCGTAGCGCCGCACGGGCTGCGCCGTAGGGCTCGAGCACAGCCCGCAGCTCGAACACGTCTTGCACCTCGTCGGCCGTCCACTCCGCAACCACCGCTCCCTGATTCGCCGAAGCGGTGACGTAGCCTTCAGCCTGCAGCCGCCGCAGTGCCTCACGCACTGGGGTGCGACTGACGCCGCTCGCGGTGGCGATCTCCTGCTCCGTGAGCCGCGTCGCGGCCGGGTAGGCTCCGTTCAAGATGCGTTCGCGCACGGTCAGGTAGGCCTTTTCTGCCGCGCGCGCGAGCGCCGTGCCTTTCCCTTCTGTCATCCCGAAATCCTCCCCGGTGACCGTCGATTGATTGTATACAAACGGGCTCACACTACGTCGCCCAATTAGGCGGCTGTCGCCTCAGACGGCACTGCTGTATACAATCGGGCGCATGGCCCGGTTCATCGAAGTGCTCGAAGTAGCACCGCGGGACGGTCTGCAGATGCAGCCACAGCCGCTGCCTACTGCAGCGAAGGTCGAACTCGTTCAACGCCTGCTTGGCGCCGGGCTGGGGCGCATCGAAGTGACGAGCTTCGTCAATCCAAAAAAAGTCCCCCAGATGGCCGACGCCGAGGCGCTGCTCGCAGCGTTGCCACGGCCGCCGGGAGTTTATCTTACTGGCCTCGTAATGAATCAAAGAGGCTTCGAGCGTGCCGTGGCCGCGGGGTGCAACGAGATTGGCATGGTGGTCGTTGCGAGTGACACGTTTAATCGGCGCAACCAGGGCGTCAGCACCGCGGAGTCGATCGATGCTTGGCTCGCGATCGCGCCCGCCGCGCACGCGGCCGGAGTGCGCCCGCAGGTCACAGTGTCCGCCGCCTTTGGTTGCCCATTTGAGGGCGAGGTGCCGCTCGATCGGGTAGTTGAAATCGCCGAGCGGGTTGCGGCCGGCAAGCCCCGCGAGATCTGCTTTGCCGACACCATCGGGGTCGGCGTGCCGGCCCAGGTGAGCGCACTCATTGCGCGCGCCAAAGCCCGTATTCCGGGGGTTCCCCTGCGCTGCCACTTCCACAACACCCGTAACACCGGTTTTGCGAACGCGTTTGCGGCCATCGAGGCCGGTGTACAGGCGCTCGATGCCAGCGTTGGCGGGATCGGCGGCTGCCCGTTCGCTCCGGCAGCGAGCGGCAACATCGCAACCGAGGACCTCGTCTACATGCTCGAGCGTTCCGGTGTCGGCACTGGGGTCGATCTCGAAGCTCTGATCGACACGGCGCGCTGGCTGGAACAGGCGCTCGGCGTCTCCGCGCCCGGCATGCTGATGAAGGCCGGCGCCTTTCCCAAGCGCGCGGCTCCCGCGGCCGCCTGATTTTCCCGCGTTCACCGATTGAATCGAGACCACCATGCCCTATCGCCTCGGAGTGGATGTCGGAGGAACCTTCACGGACTTGCTGCTCGTCGATGAGCAGACGGGCAACACCTGGTCCGCAAAGATTCCAAGTACTCCCGCCGATCAGTCGATCGGGGTTCTGCAGGGCATTACCCGCGTGTGCGAGCGAGCGCGCATTTCGCCGCACGAGATCGATCACGTGATGCACGGCACGACGATCGCGACCAACACGGTGCTCACGGGTACCGGCGCGCGCTGCGGATTGGTTACCACGCAGGGCTTTCGGCAGGTCCTGCAGATCGCGCGATCGTTCGTACCCGGAGGACTGGGCGGCTGGGTCATCTACAACAAGAGCCTGCCGCTCGCGCCACTCGCCCTGACCATCGAGGCGGACGAGCGTGTCAGCGCACGTGGCGAGATCGTGCGCCCGCTCGATGAGCCCTGCCTGCGCGGGAAGCTGCGCGAGCTGCGTAAGAAGAACATCGAGGCGCTCACGGTTTCACTGATCAACTCCTTTGCCAACGATGCGCACGAGCGGCGCATAGCCGAGATCGCCCACGAGGAACTGCCGGGCATTCCAGTATCGCTCTCCTCTCGGGTCGTCCCGGAAATGCAGGAATACGAGCGCACCGTGACGACGGTCGCGAACTCCTACGTGCGGCCCCGCGTCTCGAAGTACATCGTGAACCTCAAGGAGAAATTGGAAAGGCAGACCCAGGGCGTAAAGCTCCACATCCTGCGTTCGGACGGCGGGCTCGCCTCGGCGGCTTCCTCCGAGGAGTTCCCCGTGAACCTCCTCATGTCGGGCCCGGCGGGCGGCGTGACGGGTGCGCTGTGGGTCGCTCTGCAGGCCGGCTTCCGCAACCTGCTGACGATCGATGTCGGCGGCACGTCGACCGATGTCGCCCTGATCCAGAACGGCGAACCGCGTTTGCGCCGGGAAACCACGGTCGGCGATGTGACGGTGCGTGCCCCTTCGGTTGACATCCGCACCATTGGGGCGGGCGGGGGTTCGATCGCGCACGTCCCCGAGCTCACGAAGGCGTTGCGCGTCGGCCCGCAGAGCGCCGGCGCCGATCCGGGACCTGCCGCCTACAACAAGGGGGGCGCCGAACCCACGGCCACCGATGCCAACGTTGTACTCGGCTATCTGCCGGAGCAGCAGCGTCTGGGTGGTGAGATGGTGCTCGATCGGGAAGCGGCAGGGCGCGCGCTGAAAAAGATCGCCGATGCGCTGGCACTCAGCACCGAAGACGCCGCGCTCGGCATCTACAGCATTGTTAATGAGAACATGACCGGCGCGCTGCGGCTGGTTTCCGTCGAGCAGGGCTACGATCCGCGCGATTACGCTCTCATCGCCTTCGGGGGTGCAGGGCCTCTGCACGCCAACGCGCTGTCGCGTCTTCTCGGCTCATGGCCCACGATCATTCCACCGGGACCGGGTGTGCTCTGCGCGCTCGGGGACTCCACGACCGCGATTCGCGATGAGCGCTCGCGGACGTTCGTGCGCACCTTCAGCAACACGACCGCACCTGAGCTGATCGACATCCTGACCGATCTCGCCCGCGATGCTTCGCAGGGACTGAGGAGCGAGCACGTCGAACCCGCTGACATGCGCACCAGTTACGAAGTGGATGTCCGCTACCACGGGCAGGGACTACGCCTGAGCGTTGCGGTGGGAATCGAGGAGCTGCGCGAGCGCGGACTGGCCGCGCTCGCCGAGAAGTTCGATGCGGAGCACAAGCGGCTCTTCACCTTCGCGCTACCGCACGAGCACGAGGTCGTTACGCTGCGCGCGGCCGTGCGGGGCAAAGGAATCAGCATCCGCCGCCCGGCAGCTCCCAAGGGGGGCGCGGATGCGAAAGCTGCCGTGGTCGGCACGCAGGCTGTGTACATAGGGGGCAAGCACCTCAAGGCCGAGGTCTATCAGCGATCCAAGCTCTGTGCCGGCAATCTCATCGCCGGCCCGGCGATCGTCCTGGAGATGGACTCCACGACCCTGATTCTCCCGGGCCACCGGGGCGTGGTCGACGATCTCGGCAACATCCTGATCTATCCGGAAGGTCATGCGGGGTTGCGGCGCTGAGAGCGCACGCCGCCAACACCCATTCGAGGACAGCACCATGCCCGCACGCATTCTCCAGCGCAACAGCGCGCCGCTGCACAAAGTCGAGGTCGACACCGTCACCATCGACATCATCGAAAGTGCCTTGCGCAACGCCCGCTTCGAGATGGATACCGTGTTGTTCCGCACGGCGATGTCTCCAGGCATCCGCGAGCAGCACGATGAGTTTCCGATGATCGCCAACATCGACGGCAAGATGGTCGTCGGCCAGTTCGGCTCCTTCATCTGGGGCTTCATGCAGGGGTATGAAGGGACGATCGAGGAAGGCGATATTTTCTTCACCAACGACCCCTACTCGGTCAATGGCGCCGTGAGTCACGCGAACGACTGGCTCATGCTGATGCCGATCTACCGGGAAGGGCGCCTCATTGCCTGGTCGGCGATGTTCGGCCACATGACGGATGTCGGCGGGGGAGTGCCCGGATCGCTGCCGACGGATGCCCGCCAGATCTACGAGGAAGGATTCCTGGTGCCCCCGGTCAAGATCTATCGCGGCGGCGTGCTGCAGGAAGATGTGCTCAAGATCATATTGCACAACTGCCGCCTGCCGCAGTGGAACCTTTCGGATTTCAACGCGATCGTCGCCGCGTTACGCGCCGCGGAAATCCGTTGCCTCGAGATCGCGACGCGCTTCGGCGACGATGTGTTCTATTCGGCGCTCGATGCGATGCTCGAGCGCAACAAGCGCGCGATGCGCGAGCTCATCCGCCGCACCATTCCCGAGACGCGCCGGTACTTCGAGGACTATGTGTGCGACGACGGGCTCAACATGGGGCCGTACAAGATCGCCTGCTCGATGTGGCGTGAGGGCGATAGATGCATCTTCGACTTCAGCGGCACGGATCCGCAATCGATCTCCTCGATCAATTTCCTGCTCAACGAGGAGATGTTCAAGATGTTCGCGGGCGTCTACATGATCATGGTGTTCGACCCGCAGATCCTCTTCAACGATGGGTTCTACGATCTGATGGAGGTGCGGATCCCGCCGGCAACGCTGCTCAAGCCGCTCAAGCCCGCGGCGCTCTCCTGCCGCACGCATGCGCTTGGGCGCATCTTCGATGTACTCGGGGGACTGCTGGGGCAGGGAAATCCGGACTTCCTGTGCGCGGCCGGCTTCTCGGACAGTCCGCACTTCATGTACTCGGGCTATGACCAACGCGGCGAATGGTTCCAGCTTTACCAGATCGGTTTCGGCGGAATCCCCGGCAAGCCGTTCGGCGACGGACCCGATGGCCATTCGCTCTGGCCCTCGTTCACCAATGTGCCGAACGAGTTTCTGGAGGCTTATTTCCCGCTGCGCATCGAGACGTACGAAACGCTCATCGATTCGGGCGGCGCCGGCAAGCATCGCGGAGGCAACGGGCTGCGTATCGGCTATCGCTTCCTTGAGCCGGGCGAGATCTCGATTCACGACGATCGGTGGCTCACTTATCCCTGGGGGGTGAACGGAGGCGAACCCGGCGCACGCAGCAAGAAGACGCTGATCCGCAAGGATGGCCGTGAGGAGCTGCTGCCTTCCAAGGTCGATCACGTGAAGGTTGAACCCGGCGACCTGCTGCTCGCCGATACCTGGGGGGGCGGAGGCTGCGGCGATCCGCTCGAACGTGACCCGGCGCGCGTGCAGTTCGATGTCGAGGCCGGGCTCGTGTCCTTACAGGGTGCGCGCCGTTACGGCGTCGTGTTGCGAAGCGATCTGTCCGTCGACACGCCGGCTACTACCGCCTTGCGGCAGCAAATGACTGCCGCGCGCGGCGAAAAGAAGCTGTTCGATCGCGGTTTTGGCTCGATCGAGGAATTGAAGGAGCGCTGTCTCGCGGAGACGGGGCTACCGCCGCCCGCCCAGCCACAGTTCACACAATGGGCGAGCCGCCTTGCGGAGCGTAACCGCGGTGCGAGGCGCAACGGACCTGAAGCGCGATGACCCCGCAAGGCTCATTCGCACGCGGGCCGCTAGGCGATCTGCGGGCCCTCGAACTCGGCACGTTGCTCGCTGGTCCTTTCTGCGGGCAACTGCTCGGCGACCTCGGCGCCGAGGTGATCAAGATCGAGCCGCCCGAGCAGGGCGACCCGATGCGCAACTGGGGACGGGAAAAGGCACACGGCAAGTCCCTGTGGTGGCCGGTCGTAGCGCGCAACAAGAAAAGCATCACCCTCGACCTGCGGCAGGCCGAAGGCCAGCAACTTCTGCGCGAACTGGTCGGCAAGACCGATTTCCTGATCGAGAATTTCCGCCCGGGTACGCTTGAGAAATGGGGTTGCGGCTACGAGGAGCTGTCGCGCGCCAATCCGCGTCTCATCATGATCCGCGTGTCGGGCTACGGCCAGAGCGGGCCTTATGCGCCGCGGGCAGGATTCGGCGCAGTCGGTGAGGCGATGGGGGGATTGCGCTACGTGGTTGGTGACCCGAGTGCGCCGCCCTCTCGCATGGGGATCAGCATCGGCGACTCACTGGCAGCGACCTTTGCCTGCCTCGGTGCACTCGGGGCGCTGCACTACCGCGAGCGCACGGGACGCGGCCAAGTGGTCGACTCCGCGATCTACGAGGCGGTACTCAACATGATGGAGTCGCTGATTACGGAATTCGACAAGACCGGTTATATCCGCGAACGCACCGGTGCGATCCTGCCCAACGTCGCGCCCTCAAATGTCTATCCGACACGTGATGGCTCTATGGTGCTGATCGCGGCGAATCAGGACGCGGTATTCGGCCGCCTCGCGCAGGCCATGGAACAGCCCGAACTGTCCTCGCGGCCCGAGTATTCGAGTCATGCCGCGCGCGGGCAGCATCAGGCCGAACTCGATCAGCTGATCTCCGCCTGGACGCGCTCGAAGACGCGCGATGAGGTCTTGGAGCTCATGGCGGAGTTCGGCGTGCCGGCCGGTCTAATCTTTCGCGCGCCCGAAATGCTCGAGGACCCGCACTTCAAGGCGAGGCAAGCGATCGTTACTGTGCCGCACCCGGAGTTCGGTACCCTGCGCATGCAGAACGTCGCGCCGAAGCTGTCGGAGACCCCCGGCGGCGTCCGCAGCCCGAGTCCCCGCTTGGGTGAGCACAACGAGGAGATCTACCTGGATCTCCTCGGCCTCTCGCGCGAGCGTGTTGCGAGCCTCAGGGCGAAACGGATCATCTAGTGACGTTCGAGGATGTTCTGCGCCGCGGACTCGATGGCCGGCTCGAGCCGGGGGAGCGTCCGGCACTGATCGTCGTCGACTTCGTGAAGGCTTACCTGCTCGAGCGATCGCCGCTCTATGCAGCGGTGGAGCCGGCGCGCGCGGCCTGCGTGCAGCTGCTCGATGCCGCCCGACGAGCCGGCATTCTCATCGCCCACACCAACGTGCGCTACCTGGCGGACGGACGCGATGGCGGTGTGTTCTTCCGCAAGGTACCCGCGCTGCGGGTTTTCCTGTCTGGGACTGATCCGGAACTCGCACAGTTTGCGCCCGGTCTCGAGCCCTATCCCGGAGAGCTTGTGATCACCAAGCAGTACGCGAGCGCCTTCTACGGGACATCGCTCGCTGCCACGTTGACCGCAGCGCACATTGACACGCTGCTGATCGGCGGGGTTTCCACGAGCGGCTGCATCCGCGCGACGGCGGTGGACGCCTGCCAGCACGGCTTCATCCCGATCGTGGTCCGCGAGGCTGTGGGGGATCGCCCGGGCGGCACACACGAAGCCAATCTGTTCGACCTTCAGGCCAAGTACGCCGAGGTTCGCCCGCTCGCGGAAGTGCAGCAGTTCCTGGCAAGACGCTCCTGATCCGGCGCATGACGCTCGAGTCTGCGCGCTTCCCTCTGTTGCTCAGCCCGTATCGCCACGGCAGCCGGCTCAAACTGCGTAACCGCATCCTGCACGCCTCGATCACCACGCGGCACGTGCGTGACTGTGCGCCGACGCCTGCGATGATTCAGTACTACGCGAACCGGGCGAGAGGGGGTGCCGCACTCATTGTGTCGGAGCCCCTCAACTGCGCCCGCTTCCAGACCCGCGCTCATTACGCGCGCGTCTGGAACGCTGATTTCGAGGAGGAGCTCAAGAGTTGGGCCGCGGCCGTCGAATCGCACGATTGCCGTTTACTCGGACAGATTCAAGACTCCGGTCGCGGCCGCCACGAGCGCGGGCGTAATGCGGGCGCTGTCGGTGCTTCGGCGCTGCCCGATGATCTCTCCTGGACGGTCCCCTACGTGCTCACCGGCGCAGAAATCAGTCGCATGATCGAAGATTTCGCCGCCTCCGCTGCACGTCTCGCTCGGTGCGGCTTCTCCGGCGTGGAACTCTCCGCAGGCCACGGTCACCTGTTTCATCAATTCATGTCGCCGTGGTCGAACCGACGCGAGGATCGCTGGGGTGCTGATTTCGAGGGCCGTCTGCGACTCGTCCGCGAAACGATTCAGGCCATCCGCGCCGTGACGCCGAGCGGATTTCTCCTCGGCCTGAAGTTGCCCGGTGATGACGGGGTGCCCGGAAGCATCGGACCGCTCGAGTCGCGGAGCATCGCCTCGACCCTTACGAGCGGGGGTGAGGTGGACTATCTGGTTTTCTGTCAGGGCTCGCATGCGCGCACGCTCGATTGGCACGTCCCCGACGCGCACTGGCCGCGCGCGCCGTGGTTATCGCTCATCCGCGAGTTGCGCTCGGCGTGCAACGGGGTGCCGGTAGCTGCACTCGGTCGCATCACCGCGCCGGCGGAGGCTGAAGGTATTCTGGCACGGGGTGAGGCCGACCTGATCGCGCTCGGGCGCGCACTGACGACCGACCCGGCTTGGCCGCTCAAATCGGCACAGGGACGCGAGCAGGAAATTCGCTATTGCGTCTCGTGCAACACATGCTGGGGACAGATCGTCGCCGGTTCACCGCTCGCCTGCGATAACAACCCCCGCGTCGCACGCACCGACGAAGTGGACTGGCATCCCGAGCGAGCGAAGACTCCTCGCAAGCTCGCAATCGTTGGCGCGGGTATTGCCGGGCTCGAGGCGGCATGGATTGCGGGGGAGCGTGGCCATGAGGTCGTGGTATTCGGTGCTTCAGCCGAAGTCGGTGGCAGCACGCGGCTGCATTCCCAGCTTCCCGGCGGTGAATCCCTGTCGAGCATCTATGACTACCAATTGATGCGCGCACAAAGCGCAGGCGTTCGCTTCGAGCTCGGTCAGCGTGCCGGGCTAGCGGAACTCATCGCCGAGAACCCCGCTCAGATTCTCCTCGCCACGGGCGCCGAGATGAGCTGGCCCGCAGCTCTGCCGCTCGAGTGGAAGAGCGCGGTGCCAGACCTGCGCAGCGCGGTGCGCAAGCTTGCCGAACTCACCCGACCTCAGGGCGGGACCGCGGTGCTCTTCGACGCCGATCACACCGAAGGCACGTACGCTGCCGTGCAGCTGCTGCAACGCCTCTTTGATCGCGTGGTCCTCGTGACTCCGCGCGAGCGAGTCGCGGTCGATGTGCCGCTCGTGAGCGCGCTCGGCATCTACCGCCGCCTGAGCCAATCGGGGATCGAGATCCTGCCGCTGCACGAACTCACCGCCGAGAGTGATCCGGAGCGTGCTCAGCTCTGCGTGCGCCAGATCTATTCGGGTGCACTGACCACAATTGCCGGAGTGGTCCTTCTCACCTATTCCACCCCGCGTGTGCCGCAGCTCGAGTTGCTCGAGCCGTTGCGAGCCGCAGGCTATCCGGTGCGCCAGATCGGGGATTGCCGCGCGCCGCGCACCGTACTCGCGGCCACGAGCGAAGGGCACGCCGCCGGCCTCGAGTTCGAATGAGTCCTATTTTCGTGTTGTTAACGCCGGGGCCGTGGGTTGCGTCGCTCGGCGCTCGCGCGCCATGCGATTGTGGCGATGCCGCTACACCTCAAAGCACTTGCTATTTGCTATAGATTGTATACATTTCAATCGGACTCCCGGGGAGGTCGCCATGAAAGCAACCAACAACTCCGTTTCTCCGAGCCTCGCGGTATGCATCGCTGCCTCGGCGCTCATATCAAGCCTCGCAGCTGTCGACGCGAGTGCCCAAACTGCAACGGGTTCCGCTGCATCGACCACGGCGGAAACGGGGGGCCTTGAGACCATCACGGTCACGGCGCAACGGCGCGAAGAGAACCTGCAGCAGGTGCCGATTTCGGTGCAGGCCTTTACCACCGAACAACTCGCCACCGCACAGATCACCTATACGCTCGATCTCGATCGCTACGTACCCGACATGTTCTCGGCGAACAACGTCGGGCAGGGTTCAGCGAACGTCTACTACATCCGCGGTCTCGGCCAGACGCAGTCCTTCCCGACCTTCGAGCCGCAGGTCGGCACCTACGTCGATGACATCTACCTCGCGCGCCAGAACGCGAACAACCTGGCCCTGTTTGGCGTTCAGCAGCTGCAGGTGCTGAATGGCCCGCAGGGCACTCTCTTCGGACGCAATTCCACGGGCGGCGCGATCCTCGTCTCCCTCATCAGGCCAGGTACAAAGTTCGGGGTCGACACCGAGGTCAGTTACGGCATGGTCGGTGATGCCTGGTCGGACGTATGGACCGGCAAAGCCTCCGTGGACCTGCCAATCAGTGACAGTTTCCTCACCCGCACCTCGTTGTACGGAATAACTGACACCGGTTGGGTGTACAACGCGACCACGCACGACACGATGAACTCCAGAAACAATTATGGAGTTCGCGAGGCATTTGCCATCCTGTTCGGCTCAAATGTCCGCTGGGATATCTCTGGCGACTATGAAGAGAACAATGCGGCGAATTTTTTGAATCAACCCGGCCCGGACGGCAACCGCATCTCGTACAGCGGATTTAGCACCATCCAAGGCGGCGCCCTCGTCCCCTATCTGACCGGTGAGAAGGCGCTTTGGCCACAGCGGGTCCTCGTCACCACCTACGGCGCCATGTCGAACATCGAATGGCATTCTGGCACCGGTGTCCTCAATTTCATCACTGGCTGGCGTGGTCTCGTTCAAAAGACCACGGCAGATTTTGCCGCAGCCGTGCTGGGACCCCCGGACGTCGCGGACGCGATACCGACCGGCGAAATTGCACTCGCACAGTACCTCGCGAATCATGAGATCACGCAGGAAATCAAGTGGACCGACACCGTTGGCAGCCGCTTGAATTACACCGCGGGCGTCTACTACCTGTACGAGACGAACGGCAATAACTACGGGCAAGTGCTCGGCCTGGGCCCGGCCTTTGCGTTTGCGCTCAACGACCAGTACTTCAACAACAACACGAGTTCGATCGCAGGTTACGCGCAGGGCGATTACAAGATCACCTCCGCGCTCACCGGGACGGTCGGCCTTCGCTACACCAATGAAACCAAGAATGTCACGGCATATCCCAATCAGCCGGGTCTCGGCTATACCACCGAACAGATCCAGGCAGTGGGTTATCCGACGCACCTCGTGACCAACCAATTCACGCCGCGCCTCGCCCTGCAATATCAGTTCACACCCAACTTCATGACGTTTGCATCCGCCACGAAGGGATTCCAGGGTGGCGGCTGGAATGGCCTGACCGGCTCGAACCCGATCGACTTCAACAACTTTGGACCGGAGAACATCTGGACGTACGAACTGGGAATCCGTTCCCAACCCACAAACACCTTGCGCCTCAACGCCACGGTGTTCTACGAGGACGTCAAGAACTACCAGCTGCTCTCGGATAATCCGCACACGCGTTCATTCGATACCAGCAACGCCTCCGACCTCTACGGCTACGGTATCGAAGCGAATGCCGAGTGGCGGCCGATAGCCCCCTTGACTCTGACGGCCATCCTCGGCTCGATGAATGCCGGGTACTACAACCCAAGCCCACTCATTCAGACGCAATTAGCGCAATGCGCCGCCGGTGTTGCCACAGCCTGCGGTGCCGGCATCGTGCGTCCCGATGGAACGCTGGCGAAGCCCGTGTATGTTCCGTCGCTCGATCTCACGGTCTCCGGAAGGTACGTGATGCAGTTCAGTGGGTTCTCGCTGACGCCGTATCTGGCCGTTCACTACACATCGACGGAGTGGTTCGACACTGCCAACAGCCCCGGAACAGCCGCCAGTTATCCGCTCGTCGGCGGTGAGACCGGTTCGCGAACACTGATCGATGCGGCCGTGAGTTTCGAGCTGAACCGCATGCCACTCACCGTCACCGCCGAGTGCAGGAACTGCACGATGAAGGACTACGGGACGGCCAATCTCCTCGGATTCGATTACTTCAACATGCCCGGGTTTTGGGACCTGCGCATCAACTACAAGTTCTGATCCCAACCCTCGTGCCCTCGTGCAGTCGGCAATCGCCGCACTGCACGAGGGTGCTGTTCGTTCTCACCAGCATTGGGGCGCGCGAGTTGTCTCGCCCTTCCCGGCTGCGAGCGCCTCCGGGAGCACCGGGTCATACTCCGGCCCCCAACGAAACGGCCGCCCGGCATCGACATAGTGCGTGGACAACGGCCCCCCCTGCGTCCGGAAAAAATATAGATTGCCTGTCAGAGTGCCGTAAGGGCCATGGGGGATCTGCGGGGGCCGCCAGAAGTAGGCGCCCGGGCGCATGACTCCGCGGTTGCCGTGCGATTCGCCACTGAGCAAGTACATCTCCTCGACGACCGGATGAACCTCCGCTCGTTCGGCCCACCGCATGGGTAGTGTGCCGAGAATCCAGCTCTGGTCGTGCGTGATCGGATCCTCGTACAGCGTCTTGCGTCCTGCCCCAGGCGGGAATTCGGGATGGAAGCGCGCGGTGTACGGCACGGCAAACGCGTCGAGATTCTCGACCAGACGGGCCGGGTCGAAGTCCGCAGGTGCACTCCATGAGGGACGCCCAGAGAGGAAGGTAAGCACGACTGCTCCGGCGGCGGATGCCATCGGCCCGCGGGCATAACCGGCCGGCAGGTGCGCGTAGGATTTCTCCCGATAGCTCTGAGCGCCGATCGAGAATGACCCGCCGAGCACCAGGAATTCCTCATCCACCGACAATGCGCCCTGAGGTTCGCCGCGCCATTGAGCCGGATAGCGCACGAGGAGACTCGCGGCCCCGCTATCGGCATCGAGACTCAGCACCTTGGTCTCGACGCCCGAGCGGACACCCCAGAGGTCGCCCGACTTCCAAGGCAGCATCTGCGACTGCACGAATTCGGTCCAGGGACGAGCCATCAGAGACCTCCATCCTTCGCGGGTGCCTCGGCGCGCAGCGGCACCCGCTCGTCCGCCGAGTCCGAGAGCACGCGCAAGAGCTTCCGGATGGAGAGGTCGGCTGCTGCACTCACTTGTTCACGGAACGCAGCAACATCTCCTGCGGCTTCGATCTCGGCGTAAGTGACCATGCCCCGACTCGCGAGCGCCGCCTCAAGCGCGAGTCGCCGCGCGCGTTCCATGTGAAGCTGCGAGGCAAGCTCGAACACGAGCCCTGCGAGCTTTGAATTGTCGAGCTCACCTAATTCGGGATGTTCGCTCACCGCGCCTTCTCCGCCTCGAGCACTGCCCAAGGGAAATGCCATTCCGCCCGTTTCGGCCACACGAGCGCCGGCAGCCGGCCGAGCTCGCGCTCGTCGAAGGCCGTCCAGCGCACCTCTCGAAAGCCAGCCGCTTCGGCCATGGCCACCGTGTCAGCCGCCATCATCGGAGGCAGAAAGGGCTCGTTGTTGCGAGAGCCATGCTCGCGCATCGCCAAGTCACGAACCGCCTCGCCCGTGAACTGGAAGTCGAGAACGCGCAGGAGACCACCGGGGCTGAGGAGCCGGGCCGCCTCACGAAATGTCGCCGCCAACACGTCAAGCGGCAGTTCGTGCAGAAGCATCGTGGCCGTCACGAGCCCCGCCCTCCCGCCTTCCAGCCCGGTCCGTGCCACATCGGCCTGGCGGAAACGGATGGCGAGCCCGAGCGTGTTGGCGCGCTCCGCGGCGAGCTTCAGGCACGGCGCGGCGAGATCTACGCCGATCACCTCTGCATCCGGATACGCCCGCTTCAGCGGCCAAGTCGATTTGCCGAAGCCGCAACCGAGATCGATAAGGCGCTTATAGTCCTGTTTTGGGATCGCGGTTTCGACGAACAGGCGATGAAACTTGTAGTCGTCGTTCTCTCCGAGCATCACGAGCTTTGCCCCGAGCTCATACACTTTGGCTGCTGTCGGACCCGACCACACACCGCCCGGTTGCACATGGATATCCCACTCCGTGTACCAGCTGGGGAGCTTGAGGCTCGGGTCGAGCTCCAATGTCGCGGGACCAGAAGCGCGCCCGGCTCGGTCATTGTCTTCCGCACCTGTACCGATCGCATCAGCGGCCGCGCGCCAGAGCATCTTCTGTGAGCCACGCTCGAGCCACGCGAACCCTTGGTAGCTGGGAAGTCGGTGGACCTGGTCCGCGATGCCCTCAAGCGCGTTCGGGCGTGACGCGCGCGTATTTGACTCGTACTCGGCAGCGAGCCGCGGATAGAGCGTATCCGCCCAGCGGCGACGCAAGGTCAGCACGAAATCGAGCGCGGCGCGATTCTCAAGAGTCCATTTCACTCATTCGCTCCCTGCCCTGCTGAAGCGAGCGTCGGGGTAGGTGCGGCAAGCTTTTGGTCCAACTCCACGACGCAGCGGCGATACGCGCCAAAGCCCAAACGCACGAGCAAAATAGCTGGAATGCCGATCATGGCTGCCTCGATCGACACAGCGTAGCGCAACGCCTCGGGTTTGCCGAACGCATCGGTGATCAGCCCAACGAGCGGCGGCCCGATCAACTGGGCAAAGAGGCTGATCACGAGATAATAAATCCCGGTGGACTGCGCGCGAATCTCACCCGGTGCCAGCATCATGAGTGTGGCCGGTCCCGCCGCTGTCGCCATGGCTTGCCCCACGTGGGCGCAGAACAATGCGAGCAGCGCGATTCGAGCACTCGGCATCAGCGGAAACAAAGTATATGCCGGCACTCCGATCAGGAGCCCGAGGAAAAGCGCCCGCAAGGTCGCATCGCGCCGTCCCGACGCGAGATCACGGTTGGTGAGAAATGCTCCAAGCAGCGTCCCTAAAGGCCCGGCCGTAAAGAGGATCAGACCGACCGCGACACCGACCTCGCTAACGTTCCAGTTCCAGGTGCGCTTGAACAGGGCGACATTCCACAGTGCCAATACACCCATGGTCACGTTACAGGCCGAGGCGATGAACAGCGTGCCGAATGCGCGCCAGCGCTGAACGATGTAAGCGAGTCCGGCCGCGAAGGTCGGGTCGACCCCCGCGCCGCCCGTGAGTCCTGTGGCGAGCCGTTCGCGCCGCTGGGGTTCGCGCACTGTCAGCATCAGTGCGCTCAGGAGCAACCCCGGCGCGCCGATCATCAGGAAGCACAGTCGCCAGGATTGCACCTCCCCCAGCAACGGGATCTTTGCCGCAGGCAGTGATTGGATGTGATGGACCAATGGACCAAAGAACAGGAACGTCGTGCCGGCGCCGAGGAAAGCGCCCGACATGAAAAGGCTCATGGCCCGCGCCTGGCGTTCGCGTCCGAAGTAATCGCTGAGCATCGAGACCGACACCGGAGCGACGGTCGCTTCGCCGAAACCGACTCCGAGCCGCGTGATGAACAGCGGCAGGAAGCTCGTCGCCGCTGCCGCAGCCGCCGTCATCGTGCACCAGATCGCGATGCCGGTCGCCAAAATGGCGCGGCGGTTCGCCCGGTCGGCAAGCCAGCCCACCGGAACACCGAGCAGGATGTAGAAAACAATGAATGCCGGTCCGAGAATCAGCCCGATCTGGAAGTCGCTCAGATGGAGGTCCTGCTTGATGGGCTGCAGTAGCAGGCTCGGCAGGAAACGATCCAGATAGGAAACGATCTGGGTGAGCGTCAGGAGTCCCGCGACGTACCAGGCGTAGCGGAGCGAACGTTGCATCGGCGCAGCGGATGCTCGTACGGGTGCCGATGACACGCTTAGGACTCGGTTGATTTCTGCGCCAGCACGAGGTACCAGTTCCCCGGCCCATCGAGCTTGGGCAGCTCGGTTTCGCTGATCGCGTCGCGGGCAAACCCCGCCCGCTCAAGCAAGTGGCGTACGTCCGCTTGCGCGAAGACCTGCCAGAACGGCTCATTGTTGTAGCGGGTCTCCCAGTCGAACATATAGCGCTCGAAGAGACTGCGGGCACCGCGGATGGGCACGTCCTGATGGACCGCGATCCCACCCGCGCGCAGCAAGCGGTGCGACTCACTGAAGAGGTGCTTCATGGTGCCGCGCGAGATCTCGTGCATCAGATTGTGCGAGACCACGAGGTCAAACGAGTTGTCGGCGAATCCGAGCCGGTTCACGTCCATCTGATGGAAATGCACGGCCACCCCGAGCGCCTCGGCCCGCGCGTGGGCGTAGCGCAGAATCCCCGGGCCCACATCGACCGCATGCACTTCGGCCGCGGGATAGCTTGCCGGATAGGCAACCGACGCGCCTCCGGCTGAGCAGCCGAGATCGAGGATGCGCCGCGGCTGGAACGCGGGGAAGCGCTGCGCGAGAAAACCGATCACGGCACCGGCCTTACTGTCGCGCTGGCCAATGCCGACGCCTGAGGAGTAAAGACTGCCGCCACTTTCGTAGAGCGCGCCGGCCATGAGATCGTCAGCGCCCCGATCGCGCATGTAGCCGCCCGGCTGGCAATGAATGTCTGCCACCAGTACGTCGGCGGGAGCCTTGAAATGCGGATCGAGCGAGAGCGAGCCCTTGGTCTGGCCCGCTCTCGTGAGCCGATGCGCGGCCTCCTGCATACGGGGCATCTCACGCTCGATCGTGCTCTCGACCGCCTCCCACATCATCTCCTGCGCGCGCCGCGAGAGTGCACTCCAGAGCTGGTAATAGCCTTCGCGCCCGATCGCGTTGCGTACCTCCTCAATCTTCGTGGGACTGCGTCCATGCCGTAAGCGGAACTGTCGCTCGGCACGGCGGCGGTAGACGACCTCATTGCCCTTCGCCATGGTACGCAGATGGCGCTTAAGACTGATGATGAACTGCGCGCGGGCGCTCTCGTCCAGCGTTTGCCGCGCCAGCATCTCGTGGGTCTTGCTACGATTCATTTCCATGATTCACTTCCATGGCCGGGACTGTGAACTTCGATCAAACTGACGGCCGCACGCCCGAACGGACCCGCCTGATTCTATTTTGGTACTGCGCTTCCTTACCATTTCTGGCGCTCAACCCACGGCAATCTTACCCGTCACAGGAACACTCAAAGCCCATGCTCGGAGCCATCCGCGCAGTGACCTACAGCGTGCCCGATCTGCGCGCGATTGAGGACGCCTATGTGCACGAACTCGGTTACCGGGTCGCCGCTCGGAGCCGGATCTCCGCCGCCCAGGCCCGCTCGTGGGACGCGCCCGCCATCGAGGGATTTAAGGTTCTGGTGCTGGCGCCTGCGAGCGGCGAGACCGCGTACCTGCGTTTCATCGAGGATGCAGAGGCAGTCGGATGGACCGCCCTCACGAGCTACGGTTGGAACGTCAGCGAGTTTGTCGTCGAGGACGTCGACGCATTGGCGAGGCGCCTCGAGGGCGGTGCCTTTCAAGTGACCGGCGCACCCAAGCCACTCACCCGCTTCCCAATGATCCGCGCCATGCAGGCGATCGGACCAGCTGGCGAGTGTTGTTATTTCACCCAGGTGGGCCCGGGCTCGGGCCTGGATCTTGCCGCGGCGCGCGCATTCGTAGGCAGAGTGTTCATCGTCGTTGCAGCCGGCCCAGACGCGGATGCACTTTCTGTCCCCTATACGCAATTCGGCAACCCGGTGGAAGCTCCCGTTTCGACGCCGGTCACGGTGATCTCCAGGGCTCATCATCTTCCGTTGGACACCCTGCACCGTCACGGCCTCGTGCGTCTCGCCGAGGGAACGCTGATCGAACTCGACGAGTATCCGCCCACAGCGCGGGCGCGCGTCCACAGAGTGGGCAAGCTGCCGCCGGGCATGGCCATCGTGACTTTTGGTGTCGATGCCCTTGGCGAGCTGCCGTTCCTGGCGACGCCGATCGTATCCAAACTTCCGGGAAGCGAAGGTGCCTGCGCCTGCCTGCGGGGTTCGACGGGCGAACTCATCGAGCTTGTCGCACCGCGCAGATCCTAGACCGCCTTAGGTCCGCCGCGGATTCGTGCGACTTCCTGCTCGAGAACCTGCAGCACCCGCGTGATGTAATCCTGAGTCCACGAACCGCGCTCCGCCGTTTCGGCTGCGGAGGGTACGAAGGCCTCGATTTCCGCGCGCGTCACGATGCCCTTGCGCTCCAGAAGCCGCTCGAGCGTGTCGAGGCGCGTGCGCACCACGGCAAGCTCTTGTGCGATCGCCATCGCGATTGCGAGCACCCGCTCGACCTCCGGATCGAGGAAGTAAGGTCTGGAGCCACCGCCCGTCTTCGCTTTTCTCACACGGAATCCTCATCCCGCGCCCGTGCGTAGCGCGGAGCCCGATGGCGCGGCCTCTTTGAAGCCAAGTGGCAGTCCCGCCGCGGCCGCAAAGCCGTACAGCTCCTCCCCCGGCAGGGCCGCGCTGACGATCTTGCGCACCTCGAGGAGCGCCGCGACATCGATCCCGGTGTCGACTCCCATGGCGGCAAGCATGAAGCACAGATCCTCAGTCACGATGTTTCCGGAAGCACCCGGAGCAAACGGGCACCCGCCGAGCCCTCCGAGTGAACTGTCGAAAGTCGTGATCCCCTCCTCCAGCGCGGCCAACGCGTTGGCCAATCCGAGGCCGCGCGTGTTGTGCAGGTGAATCCCATTGAGCGCAGCCTTGCCCACGACCCCGCGCACCAGCCGGATCAACCGTCTCACCGAAGCGGGGTCAGCGTAGCCGGAAGTGTCTGCGAGTCCGACCTCGTCGCAGCCTGCGGCCATCAGCCGTTCGGCGAGCTGCGCAATCCGTCCATCCGGTATCGGGCCCTCGATGGTGCAGCCGAACGCCGTCGACAGCGAGCCCTCGAAACGCGGTCGCTTCTCCTTCGGCGAGGCCCGTATCAACTCGCCGATCGCGCGTGCTTCACCGATCACCTGCTCATGGGTGCGGCGCAGGTTGCGCAGGCTGTGTGTCTCGCTGACTGAACACGGCAGCGTGATCTTGTGAGCCCCGGCGGCGATCGCCGCCTGCGCGCCGTGCAGATTGGGGACGAGCGCCGCGACGGTCAACCCCGGGAGCGAGCGCGCGGATCTAACGAGGGAGTCCGTGTCGGCGAGTTGCGGCAGGAGTTTCGCGGGTACGAAGCTGCCGACCTCGATTTCGCGAACCCCGGCCGCGGCCTCGGCGCGAATCCAGGCGATCTTCGCCTCGGTCGGCATGATGCTGCGGATGCTCTGCAGTCCGTCGCGCAGACCGACTTCGCTGACCAGGATCCGCGAGTCGCCCATCAGTTTCCCTCATCTCCAATTTGTAATAATAATATAGCAAATATGCACTTAGCCGGCATGTGAACCCAATGGCCATGGCAAATCTTCCAGAATCTGCGCACGACCCGGACAAGCCAACGCGGGCCCGAGAGTTGCCGCTCTCCGGTCTGCGCGTGCTTGAGTTCACGCACATGGTCATGGGGCCGTCGATCGGCCTCATACTCGCCGATCTCGGCGCCGAGGTGACGCGTATCGAGCCGATCGGCGGCGATCGCACGCGCGAACTCACCGGTTCAGGTGCGGGCTACTTTCCGATGTACAACCGCAACAAGCGCAGCATCTGTCTCGATCTGAAGACGGAGAGTGGCCTCGATGTCGCGCGGCGACTCGCGCGCAACACCGATGTGGTCGTGGAAAATTTCCGCCCCGGAACGCTCGAGCGCCTCGGGCTCGGCTACGACGTGCTTGAGCGTGACAACCCGCGACTCATCTACTGCTCGGCGAAAGGCTTCTTGAGCGGGCCGTATGAGAATCGCACCGCCCTCGACGAAGTGGCGCAAATGATGGGCGGGCTCGCCTATATGACGGGACCGCCCGGCCAGCCACTGCGCGCCGGCGCTTCGGTCATTGACGTGACGGGCGGGATGTTCGGCGTCATCGGCATACTGGCCCTGCTCGAGCGGCGACATCGCTCGGGTCGC
>Ga0187777_10000520_pt1 | contig 26139 bp, 22 predicted proteins | sample 1015_Q2_SP5_10_M_FD_132416 | JGI IMG/M metagenome (GOLD analysis project Ga0187777, IMG submission 132416) | Tropical peat soil microbial communities from peatlands in Department of Meta, Colombia - 1015_Q2_SP5_10_MG | ecosystem: Environmental > Terrestrial > Soil > Wetlands > Peat | place... | reverse complement strand
TCAGCGTCATGTAGGCGTCGATCACATCGTTCGTGAAGACGCCGCCGCGCGTGAGGAACTCCCGATCCTTGTCGAGATACTCGAGCGCCATGTCGAGTGAGTGGCAGACGGTCGGTATGCCCTTCAGTTCCTCGGGCTCGAGGTCGTAGAGATCCTTGTCGATCGGCTCACCCGGGTGGATCTTGTTCTGGATGCCATCGAGCCCCGCGAGCATCATCGCGGTAAACGCGAAGTAGGGGTTCGCGGCGCCATCCGGGAAGCGCACCTCGATGCGACGCGCCTTGGGATTTGACACCCAGGGAATGCGGATCGACGCCGAGCGGTTGCGCGCCGAGTACGCGAGGAGCACCGGAGCCTCAAATCCCGGCACGAGGCGCTTGTAGCTATTGGTTCCCGGGTTGGTGAAGGCGTTGAGCGCGCGCGCGTGCTTGATGATGCCGCCGATGTAGTAAAGGGCGAGATCCGAAAGTCCCCCGTACTTGTCGCCGGCAAAAAGCGCCCGACCCTCCTTCTGGAGCGACTGGTGCACGTGCATGCCGCTGCCGTTGTCGCCGACGAGCGGCTTTGGCATGAAGGTGACCGTCTTGCCGTAACCGTGCGCGGTGTTCTGCAGCGCGTACTTGAGGATCTGCACCTGATCGGCCTTGTTGACGAGTGTGCCCGCGGCGATGCCGATCTCGGCCTGACCGGCAGTGGCCACTTCGTGGTGATGCACCTCGACCTTGAGTCCAAGCTCCTCGCAGGCGAGGCACATCGCGGAGCGGATGTCCTGGTAGGCATCCACCGGTGGCACGGGGAAGTACCCGCCCTTGATGCCCGGACGATGTCCCTTGTTGCCTTCCTGGTATTCGGTGGGCGAGTTCCAGGCGCCTTCGGCCGAGTCGATCGAATAAAAGGAACCGCGCATGTCGCTGCCGAAGCGGACGCTGTCGAAGATGAAGAACTCGTTCTCGGGACCAAAGAGCGCGCCGTCCGCGATGCCGGTGGATTTGAGATACGCCTCGGCGCGTTTCGCGAGCGAGCGCGGATCGCGCCCATAGCCCTGCATCGTGAGTGGCTCGATGACATCGCAGCGGATGTCTACGGTCGTTTCCTCGAAGAACGGATCGATGACCGCCGTGTTGGGATCGGGCATGAGAATCATGTCCGACTCGTTGATGCCCTTCCAGCCGGCGATGGAGGAGCCATCGAACATCTTCCCGTCGCGGAACAGATCCTCATCCACGAGTCGCGCCGGGATGGTCACGTGCTGCTCCTTGCCACGCGTGTCCGTGAAGCGCAGGTCCGCAAACTTCGCCTGCTTTTCTTTTATGAGTTTCAGTACGTCACTCGGTGTCATATCGCCTCCGGGAAAGGGGTAGAGCCCGCCACCCGCCTTGCGAGCAGCAGAGTGCCCATCTAGTGCAGCCTCTGTGCCAAGATCGCCGGCACGGAGAATCAATCACTTAGCAAGCATTCGAATATGGGGTCGCACTATTTTGGTGCCTTCTGCAATGATTATTGCACTGTTTCAGTGCGCTAACGAGACATATCGGGGATTTTCGTTTGCCGACGACAGCCGTGACGCGCGATTTTGGTGCATCACTTTTCGCCATGCGCACGCGCGAAAGCCGAATCGCGGCCGCGGCGATGGCAAACCGTTGGCGCAGTGCCCGCCTTATACTCGCGCGCTCTTTGGGATCGGGAACCCCTGTCCATGAGAATCGGCCGCGCGCCGCGCACCTTCCAGGAGCTGATCTTCGCGCTCGAGCGCTACTGGTCGAAGCAGGGCTGCGCGATCCTGCAGCCCTACGACATGGAAGTCGGCGCGGGCACCTTCCACACCGCGACCTTTCTGCGCGCGGTCGGGCCTGAACCCTGGCGCGCGGCGTACGTGCAGCCCTCGCGCCGGCCGACGGACGGTCGCTATGGCGAGAATCCCTTTCGCCTCCAGCACTACTACCAGTACCAGGTCGTGATCAAACCCTCGCCACTCCCGATCCTCGACCTCTATCTCGGGAGTCTCGAAGCGCTCGGCCTCGATCCGCTCGTGCACGATGTGCGCTTCGTGGAAGACGACTGGGAATCACCGACGCTCGGCGCCTGGGGCCTCGGGTGGGAGGTGTGGCTGAACGGCATGGAGGTCACGCAGTTCACCTACTTTCAGCAGGTCGGGGGCCTCGACTGCCATCCGGTCACGGGCGAGATCACCTACGGGCTCGAGCGGCTCGCGATGTACCTGCAGGGCGTCGAGAGCATCTACGAGGTGCTCTGGAGCGAGGGTGCAGGCGCGCGGCTCACCTACGGCGATGTGTTTCATCAGAATGAAGTCGAGCAGTCCGCGTATAACTTCGAGCGCGCCGACGTAGCGACCCTGCTTCGGCATTTCGAGGATCACGAGCGCGCCTGCGAGGCGCTGCTCGCAGCGAAACTGCCCCTGCCCGCCTACGAACAGGTGCTCGCCGCCTCGCACACCTTCAACCTGCTCGATGCGCGGCGCGCCATCTCCGTCACCGAGCGGCAGCGCTATATCCTCAGGGTCCGCACGCTGGCGGGAGCGGTCGCGAGGGTCTACTTCGAGAGCCGCGAAGCGCTCGGCTTCCCGCTGCTGAAGAAGCCGGACTCCGAGCGTCCACGACGTCCCGGAGCTGCGGCATGACGCTCGAGCATCACGATTTGCTCGTAGAGATCGGAACCGAGGAGCTGCCACCGAAGGTACTGCGCACGCTCGAGCAGGCGTTTGTCGCGGGCCTGAGCGCGAGACTCGACAAGGCGGGGCTCGCGCATGGGGAGCTGCGGGGGTTCTCGACTCCGCGGCGGCTCGCGGTCCAGGTGCGACGCCTCGCCGCCCGACAGCCCGAGCAGCACCTCAAGCGGCGCGGGCCGCCAGTGAGTGCCGCCTTCGACGCGAAGGGACAGCCGACCAAGGCGGCGCTCGCCTTCGCTGCAAGCTCAGGCGTCGCGCTCGCCGCGCTCAAGACGCTCGATGAAGGCAAGGGCAGCTTTCTCTTCTTCGTCGGGGTGCGGGCGGGCGAGCGGGCGGTGGAGTTGCTCCCTGCGATCGTCAAGGAGGCGCTCGATGATTTGCCGATTCCCCGTCGCATGCACTGGGGAGCAGGCACCGCACTCTTCGTGCGTCCCGTGCACTGGATCGTGATGCTCTACGGCAAGGCGGTCGTGCCGGCGAAGCTCTTCGACATCCGCTCGGGCGCCCTCACCCGCGGCCACCGCTTCCTCGCCCCAAAGCCGCTGCGCCTGACAAGTCCCGAGGCTTACGAACGCACCCTGCGAGAGCGCGGCCACGTAGTGGCTGACTTCGAGGTCCGCCGCGAGCGCGTGCGCGCGGAGGTCATCGCCGTCGCCGAGAGCCTGGGCGGTGGGGCGGTCATCCGCGCACCGCTCCTTGAGGAGGTGACTGCCCTCGTGGAATGGCCCGTGGCGCTCGGTGGTCACTTCGAGGAGCGTTTCCTCGAACTGCCGCGCGAGGTGCTCATTTCGACACTCGAGAACCATCAGCGTTACTTCCCGGTCCAGAATGGCGCCGGACAACTCATGCCCGCTTTCGTCGCCGTGAGCAACATCGAGAGTCGCGAGCCCGCCAAGGTGCGCGAGGGGAACGAGCGAGTGCTGCGGCCGCGTCTCGCCGATGCCGCCTTCTTCTTCGAGCAGGACCGGCGCGAGCCCCTCGCCGCGCGCATCGTCGCGCTCGATGGCGTGACGTTCCAGGCGAAACTCGGCACCCTCGGCGACAAGATGCGCCGCGTGCACGCGCTCGCGGGCGCGGTCGCGCTTGCGATCGGCGCCCCACGAGCTGAGACCGAGCGGGCGGCAGAACTTTGCAAATGCGACCTCCTCACCGCGCTCGTCGGCGAGTTTCCCGAACTGCAGGGGATCATGGGCGCTTATTACGCCGCCGCCGATGGCGAGCCGCGCGAAGTCGCCGCGGCGATTCGCGAGCACTACCTGCCGCGCCTCGCGGGCGATGCGCTGCCGGCCACCCCCACAGGCCTCGCGCTCGCGATCGCGGACAAGCTCGACACAATTGCCGGCATCTTCGCAATCGGCGAGAAACCCTCGGGAACCAAGGATCCGTTCGGGCTGCGCCGGGCGGCGCTTGGCGTGCAGCGCATACTGATCGAGAAGCGGCTCGAGCTCGATCTGCGGCGCGAGATCGATAAGGCCGTGGCGCTCGTGCGCTCGGACCTCGAGCGGCTGCGTGGGCGCACCCCGCCTGGCCCGGTGGCGCGCGCGGCCGAGGCATTGCCGAGTGCCGAGCCGATCGCTGTCGAGATCTACGACTTTCTCATGGAGCGGCTGCGCGCCTACTACCTCGAAGGCGCCCCCCACACGGGCGCGCCGGTGACCACCGAGATGTTCGATGCGGTGCTGGCGGCGCGGCCCGCCTCCCCGCTCGATTTCGACGCACGGCTCAAGGCGCTCAGCTCCTTTCTCGAGCTCCCCGAGGCCGCAAGCCTCACCGCCGCCAACAAGCGCATCGCCAACATCCTGCGCAAGGCGCCCCCGAGCGAGCGCGGCGAAGTCGATGCCACCTCACTCCACGAGCGCGCCGAGGTGCGGCTCTTCGATGCCATGCGTGCACTGAGTGCGTCCGTCGCCGCCGCGACCGCCGAGCGCGAGTACGCGGGCGCGCTCGGGCGGCTCGCGCAGCTGCGACCGGCCGTGGATCAGTTTTTCGACGAGGTGATGGTCATGGACGAGGACCCGCGCCTGCGTGCCAATCGCCTCGGCCTGCTCGCCCAGCTGCATGGGCTCTTCGCGGGGGTCGCGGATCTCTCGCGGCTGCCAGGTTGAGCGACACCGCGGCCAAGGCGACGGCGGCCGGCCGGCGCGGGCCGGTTCTGCAGCTTCTCGGGTCGCTCTTCTTCACCGTGTTCTGGTTTATTTGGACAGGGCTTTACGCGTGCTTCTTCGTGACCGCGAGTTTGTTCTTGCCGTTCCCGCGGCGTTTTCTGCTTGCGCGCGCGTACGCCGTGAGTGTGCTCTGGGTCCTCAAACAAAGCTGCGGACTCGACTATCACATCGAGGGCGCAGCGCTGCCTGCGGGCTGCCACGTCTCGCTCTGGAAGCACTCCTCGTCGTGGGAGACGGTCGCGATGATGGTTGTATTTCCACGCCAGGTCTGGGTGCTCAAGCGCGAGCTCCTTTGGATCCCGGTTGTGGGCCTCGCGGTGCGGATGCTGCACGCGATTGCGATCAACCGCGGCGCGGGTCATTCTGCCGTCGCGCAAATCATCGAACAGGGACGCTCGCGACTCGCGGAAGGCGACTGGATCATCATATTTCCCGAGGGCACACGCATGCGGGTCGGTGAGACGCGCCGCTATGGCGTGAGCGGCACTTTGCTCGCAATCAACACCGGGACCCTCGTCGTGCCCGTCGCCCACAACGCCGGGACCTACTGGCCGCGGCGCGGCCTTCTCAAGAAACCCGGGACCGTGCGGGTCGTCATCGGCGCGCCCGTCGCGGTCGCCGGACGCGATGCGCGCGAAGTGAACCTGGAGATCCAGGCGTGGGTTGAGGAGACCGTGCGCCGCCTCGACGGGACGCCTGGCTGAGGAAGGACGCCCAGACCATAATTAGAGTCTTCCCTGCACCAAAACCCGCCGCCGTGACCGAGAACGTATCTCCAGTGAGGCAATCTCACGCGCGTGTCGGCTCGCGCGCCATCCTCGTGACGTGGGCTTCGGGCTGGACGCTGCTCGTTCGTCTGATGGTCGGGCTCGTGGTTTTCTTCCCGGAAGGACTGCAGAAGCTGCTCTTCCCCGCCATCCTCGGCGCAGGACGCTTCGCCAAGATCGGGATACCGTGGCCGGAAGTTCTCGCCCCTTTCGTGGGCGTGACCGAAACGATCTGCGGCGCGCTGATCGTCGTGGGATTTCTGACGCGGCTCGCCGCGATACCGCTCATCGTAATCATGGTGGTCGCCATCGTTTCCACGAAGGTGCCGATCCTCCTCGGACGGGACTTCTGGCTCTTCCATGTGCCACAGATGAGTCGCTATGGCTTCTGGAGCATGCTGCACGAGGCACGCGCCGACCTCGACATGCTTCTTGGCTGCATCTACCTCCTCATCGTCGGTGGCGGGCGCTGGTCGCTCGACGCCTGGATCAGCTCGCGCGAGCAGCACCCGCCAGCTTCAGCTCGCTGAACGGAGCTCATCCCCATGGCCGCGAATACCGCCACACGCCGCCGCCTGCTCCTCGTCGCCACCTCCGGAATCGCGGCGCTGGCGCTCAGCGCTTGCTCAGAGCACGAGAAAGAGGGAGACGAGGTCACTGCGAATGAGGATCTGATGCGCGAGCACGGCATCATCCGGCGCACCCTTTTTGTCTACCGGGAGGCGGCACGGCGCGCGCGCACGGATGCCGCCTCGCTTCCGCTCCCGAATTTGCGCGATGCCGCGCAGCTCTTCCGTGAGTTTGCCGAGGACTATCACGAGCACGCGCTCGAGGAACAGCACATCTTTCCGCTCGTGAGGAAGCTCAAAAGTCCCCTCGCACTACTTCCCGAAGTGCTCGAGAAGCAGCATCAGCGCGGGCGCGAGATCACCGACTACATCCTGCGGGTCGCGGCGGGAGCGAGCCTCGGCACGAGCGAGTCCGAGCGCTTCGCCGCCACGCTCGAGGGCCTCATCGCCATGTATGGTCCGCACGCCGCGCGCGAGGACACGGAGCTCTTCCCGGCGTGGAAGACGGCGCTCGGCGCGAAGGCGTACGACGAGATGGGCGAGCGCTTCGAAGAGCTCGAGCACAAGATGTTCGGGCACGATGGTTTCGCTGACGCGCGCGCGCGCATCGTGAAGATCGAAGCCGCGTTTGGGTTGACCGATCTTGCGACCGTGACCGCCCCACCGCCCCCTGCCGCATGAAAGCACCCGCGAGGGAGCGGCGCGTGCGCGCTCGTCCCGCCGAGCAGCTCGCGCGCGTGCTCGAGGTCCTGCGAGTCGCGCTCGGGCTCGGGCTCACCTCCTTCGGCGGGCCCATCGCGCACCTCGGTTACTTCGAGCGCGTTTACGTTCGCACGCGGCGCTGGCTGAGCGCAGGGGAGTACGCAAACCTCATCGCCCTCTGCCAGGTGCTTCCGGGACCGACCAGCAGCCAGGTTGGATTCTTGATCGGATGGCAGCGCGCGGGCTGGCTCGGTGCGCTGGCGGCGTGGCTTGGGTTCACGCTGCCATCGGCGCTGCTTCTCTATCTTTGCGCACTGCTCTCGGCACGCGTGCACGGCTCCTTTGCGGAAGCCGCGATCCATGGTTTGAAGCTCATCACGGTGGCGGTTGTCGCACAGGCACTTTGGAGCATGGCGCGGCGGCTCGCTCAGGATCGTGTAACGGCAACGCTCGCCGTGGCGGCCGGGGCGCTCCCGCTCTGCATCGGCAGTGGCGGTGCACAGCTCGCAGCGCTCGTGGTGGGCGTCATCGGCGGTCTTCTCTGGTGCCGCCCCCTGAGTGAGCGCGAGGGAGTCGCTGCGTTCGGAATTTCCTCGCGCGTGGCGTATGCGGCGCTCGTGCTCTTCGTACTCCTCCTGGTTGCGCTGCCCATCATCGCGGCACACGACCCGCGCAGCTCGTTCGGGCTCGGCGCGGTGTTTTATCGCTCGGGTGCGCTCGTGTTCGGGGGCGGTCACGTGGTTCTCCCGCTGCTGCGCGATGCGCTCGTGCCGAGCGGCTGGCTCTCCGACGATCGATTCCTCAGCGGATACGGCCTCGCACAGGCCGTGCCGGGGCCGCTGTTCTCGGTCGCCGCCTACCTCGGCGCCGAAGCGTATGCGCCAGAGCCCCTGCGCGGCGCCCTGGTCGCGATCGTGTGTATTTTTTTGCCGGGACTTCTGATCGCCATCGCCGGCGTGTCGCTCTGGGGTCGACTCGCCCGGCACGCGCGAGTGCGCTCCGCGCTCACCGGGATCAACGCCGCCGTTGTCGGCATTCTGGGGGCGGCGCTCTATAACCCGGTGTGGATCGCGGGGGTGCGCAACGGCACCGATGCCGCGATCGCGGTGAGCGCTCTCGTGCTGCTCGAGCGCTGGAGCGCGCCGCCGATACTCGTGCTCCTTTGGTGCGTGCTCTGGAGCGTTGCGGCCGCGGCCTGGATGAATCAATAACCAGGCGGTTATTTATAGCTGCGCGCGCGCAGCTCAGCTCCCTCAGACGTCGAGGTTCGTGACCGAGAGTGCGTTCTTCTCGATGAACTCGCGCCGCGGCTCGACCTGATCGCCCATGAGCGTCATGAAGATGTCATCCGCGGCGAGCGCATCCTCGATCTTCACCACCATGAGACGGCGTGTCTCGGGGTTGATGGTCGTCTCCCAGAGCTGCTCGGGGTTCATCTCACCGAGTCCCTTGTAGCGCTGAATGGTCTGGCCCTTGCGCGCCTGGTCGAAGAGCCACTTCATCGCCTCCTTGAACGAGCCGACATCCTGTCGCTCGCCCCCGCGCAGCACGTACGCGCCCTCGCCGATGAGACCGGCGAGCGTGCGCGCGAGATCCGCGATGCGCTGATATTCGGCTGACTCGAAGAATTCGCGCGGCAGAAATTTGTGGCTCGGCGTGCCGTGCTCGGTCTTGTGCACGATGACGCGCGCCGCGTGACCATCGCTCGCGCCGCGCAACTCCACGCGATAGGTGCGCGTGCCGTCGGCGAGCGCGTTGAGGCGCGCGTTCAGATCGTGCGTCCAGCCGCGCATCCACTCGATGCGATCGAAGTCCTCGCGGGTGACTTCGGGCATGTAGATCAGCTGCTCGAGGAGCCGATCGTCATAGCGGCGCGACCAGCGGCGGATGATCGCCTGCACTTCCATGTATTTGCGCGCGAGCGCCTCGAACCCCGAGCCCGAAAGTGGCGGCGCGGCGGCATTCACGTGCAGCGCCGCCCCCTCGAGCGCCGTGTTGAGCAGCACCTGATTGAGCTCGTTGTCGTCCTTGACGTACGACTCCTGCTTGCCGCGCTTGATTTTGTAGAGCGGCGGCTGAGCGATGTAGATGTGGCCGCGCTCGATGAGTTCGGGAATCTGCCGGTAGAAGAAAGTCAGAAGGAGCGTCCTGATGTGACTCCCATCGACGTCGGCATCGGTCATGATGATGATGCGGTGATAGCGCAGTTTGCCGATGTCGAAATCCTCGCGCCCGATGCCGCAGCCAAGTGCGGTGATGAGCGTCCCGACCTCCGCGGATGACAGCATCTTGTCGAAGCGCGCCTTCTCGACGTTCAGGATCTTGCCCTTAAGCGGCAGGATCGCCTGCGTGCGCCGGTCGCGTCCCTGCTTGGCCGAGCCGCCCGCGGAATCGCCCTCGACTATGAAGATCTCGGAGAGCGCCGGATCTTTTTCCTGGCAGTCGGCGAGCTTGCCAGGGAGGCCCGCGATATCGAGCGCGCCCTTGCGGCGTGTCATCTCCCGCGCCTTGCGTGCAGCTTCTCGTGCCCGCGCCGCCTCGACCATCTTGGCGACGATGAGGCGCGCTTCGTGGGGATGCTCGAGGAGGAATTCCTGGAGCTTCGTGCTCACCGCGTTTTCGACGACACCCTTCACCTCGGAGGACACAAGCTTGTCCTTGGTCTGCGAGGAGAACTTCGGGTCCGGGAGCTTCACCGAGAGAATCGCGGTGAGCCCCTCGCGCGCGTCATCGCCCGTGACCGCGGTCTTGTCCTTCTTGCCCGAGAGCTCCTTCTCGACGTAGTCGTTGAGGGTGCGGGTGAGCGCGCTCCGAAAGCCCGCGAGGTGCGTACCGCCGTCCTTCTGCGGAATGTTGTTCGTATACGAGAACATGCTCTCCTGGTAGGAGTCGTTCCACTGCATCGCCACTTCGACCGTCATCGGCCCGTCCTGGGTACGGAACCAGAACACGGACTCGTGGATCGGGGTACGGGTGCGGTTCAGGTATTTGACGAACGCCTGCAAGCCCCCCGCATGCGCGAAGACATCGGATTTGTTCTCGCGCTCATCGATGAGTTCGATCCGGACGCCCGAGTTGAGGAAGGAGAGCTCGCGCAGGCGCTTGGCGAGGATCTCGTAGTTGAACTGGATGTTCGTGAAGATCTGGGAGCTCGGTTTGAAGCGGATGACCGTGCCGCGCTCGGAGGTATCGCTGACCGCAGCGAGCGGCGCCGCGGGCTCGCCGAGGCGGTACTCCTGGCGATGGAGCTTGCCGTCGCGGGCGATGCTCAGCTCGAGGTAGTCCGAGAGCGCGTTGACGACCGAGACCCCTACGCCATGGAGGCCGCCGGCGACCTTGTAGGAGCTATCGTCGAACTTTCCGCCCGAGTGCAGGACGGTCATGATCACCTCCGCCGCCGAGCGTCCTTCCTCGGGGTGGATATCCACCGGGATTCCGCGCCCGTTATCGGAGACGGTTACCGACTCATCGGCATGAATGGTGACCACGATCCGGTCGCAATGACCGGCCAGAGATTCGTCGATGGAGTTGTCGACGACCTCGAAAACCATGTGGTGAAGCCCGGTGCCATCGTCGGTGTCCCCGATGTACATTCCGGGGCGTTTCCGCACCGCATCAAGACCCTTTAAAACTTTGATTTTGCTGGAGTCGTAGACGTCGTCTGATGCCATGAAGAAGCTCAATTTTGTGATGTGACATTATAGCGGTTGCACCTCCCCGTGTTCCACGTGGAACACCCTCTCGGGCGCCCCGAAAAGGCTCGATTCCGCGTGTAATGAGGTGAGCACGAGCTGGCTCTCGAGCTTCCCGATCTCCTCGATAAAGGCTCCGAGTCGCTCCCGATCAAGCTCGGCGGAAGGGTCATCGAGGAGCAGCGTTGGGGCGATCCCGTGCGACTCGCGCAAGAGCGCGAGCTGCGCGAGATTCATGGCCGCGGCCACGAGTTTCTGCTGTCCGCGCGAGAGTACTTCCCTCGCCGGCCGCCCGTGTACGCGGATCGTGACGTCCGCGCGGTGTGGACCCGCATGCGTCGTCTGCCGCAGCTCGTCTCTCGCACGTGAGGCCTTGAGCGCCTCGAGCAGAGTCCCCTCCGCCCAACCCGGGAGGTAACCGAGTTCGACGTCGAGGCTACTCAGGGCGCGCACGATCGGCCGCCAGTACGGCTCGAGCTCGCCGATCAGATGGCGTCTCGAATTCCCGATCTCCTCGCCGAGCCTCGCAAGCTCTGAGTCCCAGCTCTCCGCCTGGGCGGACCGGCTTCGAAGCGCTGCGTTGCGCTGCCGGAGCGCGCGCCGGTAGCGCTGCCAGCGGTCGACGAATTGTGGTTCCACGTGGAACACCGCCCAATCGAGCCACCGGCGCCGTCGGTACCCGCCCTCCTCGATGAGTCGGTGCACACCCGGTTCGATCACCTGCACCGGGAAAATCTCCGAGAGCTCAGCGAGCGATTCCACGGCCCGCCCCGAAACGGAGGCGGAGACACTCTCAGCGCGCGTCGCCTCGAACACCAAGCGCACGGGGGCAGCAAGTCTCGTGACCTCTCCGGTGACGCGCAGCCCGTGCTCTCCACGTTCGATGAGGCGCTCCGTGTTGCGCGTCCTGAAGGACCTTCCACGGCCGAGTAGAAAGATGGCCTCGAGGAGCGAGGTCTTCCCCGAACCGTTACCGCCGTAGAAGAGACTCAGTCGCGGCGCAATCTCGAGTTCTGCGCTACGGATGCAGCGCAGGTGACTCACCGTGAGATGGGCGAGACTCATCGTCGGTCGGAAGCGGCGGGAGAACGTTCCACGTGGAACCTGCGCAACGTCCCCTCGCGAGCAGTGCCGCGGGCGCGCGAGGCCAACGCGAGGCTCAGAGGCGCATCGGCATTACGACGTAGCGCGTGTGGACAACGCCCGGCGCATGAATGAGGCAGCTGCTCGCTGAATCGGTGAGCCCAATCTCGACCTTGTCACCCTCAACTGCGGCCAGGGCATCGAGCAGGTAGTTCACGTTGAAGCCGATCTCGACTTCCTCGCCCCGATAGTTGACCTCAACCTGGTCCTCAGCCTCTTCCTGCTCCGGGTTATGGGCCTGAAGCGTCAGAAGATTCGTTCGGGCGGTCAGACGGATTCCCCGGTACTTCTCATTCGAGAGGATTGCCGTGCGCTGCAGAGCCTGCCTAAGCGTCTCCCGGTCCGCCTCCACGAGACGCGCCGGATTGGCGGGGATCACGCGGCCGTACTCCGGGAAACGGCCATCAATTAGCTTCGAAGTGAAGCGAATTTCGCCGATCTGGGCGCGAACGTGATTTGTGCCTATCGCGAGCTCGATGTTCCCCTCGGTACCAAGGATCCGCTGCAGCTCGAGCACACCCTTGCGCGGCACGATGACCTGGTGATTCGCCTTGGCTTTGCCCGAGAGCGCCATCTCGCAAAGCGCGAGCCGGTGGCCATCGGTCGCAACCGCACGAAGGGAGGTGCCATCGGTCTCGAGCAGGAGTCCGTTGAGGTAATACCGCACATCCTGCTGCGCCATCGAAAAGTAGGTCTTGTCGATCAGGCGCCGAAAATCTCCCTGCGGAACAGCGAGTGTGTGCTGAGCGTTGATCTCCTCGATCAGTGGAAATTCCGCTGCCGGCAGGCTCGAAAGCGTGAAGCGGCTACGGCCTGCTCGGATCGTGACCCGCTCGCCTTCACTCCCGAAGATCACGCTCACCTTCTCAGGAAGCGACTTGAAGATATCGAGGAGCTTGCGGCCTGGTACCGTGACATCGCCCGCCTGCTGAACGTTCACGACGCTTGTGGCAACGAGCTCTACCTCAAGGTCAGTCCCCGTGATGCTCAAGCGCCCGTCCCGCGCGCTGATGAGCACGTTCGCAAGCACCGGCATGGTTTGCTTGCGCTCTACGACCCCGATGACGCTTTGCAGCGGTGCAAGCAGATCCTCGCGTGTGGCGGTCAGCTTCATAGTGACCCTCTGTCGGAACAGGTTCAGAAGTTTATTCGGAAATCTTTGTTATTGAGACTATAGAGCCTGGGGATCACGGGGATAGAAAAACTTTCTGCGCTCGCTCAAGTCCTTGCTGGCTCATTTGTCTGGCACAACCTTTCGGATCAGGTGCCAGCTGACTGTGTACGGGCTGTGGATAACTTTGTCCTCACTCCCACGCACAGCAAATTCACAAGCCTTTCCACATCAACCCGCCAGGGTTCTTAACAGGTTCGAATAGTCCTCTTTCATCCGCTGCTCGCTGTCACGCAGCTCCTTGATGCGCTTGCAGGCGTGGAGCACGGTGGTGTGATCACGCCCACCGAACGCATCGCCGATCTCAGGGAGTGAGTGGTTCGTGAGCTCCTTGGCAAGTGCCATTGCGACCTGGCGCGGCCGCGCCACCGAGCGGCTGCGGCGCTTGGACAGAAGATCCGCCATGCGCACCTTGTAGTAATCGGCGACCGTCTTTTGAATGTTCTCGACGGTGACGAGCTTCGCCTGCAGCGACAGCAAGTCCTTGAGCGCCTCCTTGGTAAATTCAAGCGTGATCGCATGCCCCGTGAAGCGCGAGTTGGCGATCACGCGCCGCAACGCCCCTTCGAGCTCGCGTACGTTCGAGCGGATGCGTTTCGCAATGAAAAAGGCCACTTCCTCAGGCAGCGTCGCCCCGCCCGCCTGCGCCTTCGTCATGAGGATCGCGACGCAGGTCTCGAGCTCGGGGGGTTCGATCGCCACCGTAAGCCCCCAGCCAAAGCGCGACTTCAGCCGCTCCTCGAGCCCCTCGACTTCCTTCGGATAACGATCGCAGCTGAGGATCACCTGGTGCTGGCCCTCGAGCAGCTCGTTGAAGGTGTGAAAGAACTCCTCCTGCGAGCGCTCCTTGCCGGCAAAGAACTGGATGTCATCGATCAGGAGGGCATCGAGTGAGCGGTAGGCGGTCTTGAACTCGTTCATCGAGTTGTGCTGCAGCGCCCGCACCATGTCCCCGACGAAGCGCTCCGAGTGCACGTAGGCCACGCGCGCTTCGGGATCGTGCTCCTTGATGAGGTGCGCGACCGAATGCATGAGGTGTGTCTTGCCGAGGCCGACGCCGCCGTAGAGGAAAAGCGGGTTGTAAGCGCGCCCGGGGTTCTCCGCGACCTGCAGCGCCGCCGCCTTCGCGAGCTGATTGCTCTTGCCCTCGACGAAGCTGGCGAAGGTGAAATCGGGATTGAGCCGCGCGCCGACCACGAGCCCCTCGGCGCGGCGCAGGCGCGCAGCGCCCGGCGCTGCGCCACCGATGGTGGCGTTACGCGAGCCCACCTCGACCGTCACGATCGGCACATCGCCCGTGCTCTCATCGCGCAGCAGCTCGCCGATGCGCGGCAGCAGGTTCGCGTTGATCCAGTCGACGACGAAACGGTTGGGCGCGAAGAGCTTGAGCGCGCCATTACCCTCCATCGCCTGCAGCGGCCGCACCCAGGTATTGAACTGCTGCTCCGGAAGCTCCGTCTCCAACGCGCCCATACAGCGGGTCCAAAGCGAGGCTTCCACGCGCGTGGCCCTCCGGGATCTTTTCGAGGTTTTTGGAGAAAAGGGTGCGAAGTCTATACCGATCGCGCGCCGCGCTGCAGATTTTCCGCGCCGCGCCGCGTATTGACACCTTGGCGCTCAACGGCTTAGCCTTGCCGCCCTTTTTTTGCGCACGCCGATCGAGACGCCGGAGCCCGCGCCATGAAGCGTACCTATCAACCGAGCAAAGTGCGCCGCAAACGCACGCACGGATTTCGGGCGCGCATGGCGACACAAGGCGGCCGGCGCGTGCTCGCGCGACGACGCGCCAAGGGCCGGCGCAAGCTGATACCCTAGCGCGCCGCGCGCTGCCCTCGGGCGCGGCCCGCAACCCTCCGAGATTCTCGTCAAAGGGCTCGATGCCAGGGCGGTTCACTCTGCCGGGGCGATGCCGGCTGCGGCACAAGCGCGATTTCGATGCTGCTTACGCGCGCGGGCGGCGCATTGGGGATGGCTTCTTCGCTGTGATTGCCACATCGAACCAATCGGGCGCCGCGCGGCTCGGACTCGCAGTGGCGGTGCGGGCGGCGGGCGGGGCGGTCGGACGCAACCGCATCCGCCGCATCATCCGTGAGTCCTTCCGCCTGCACCGCACTGAGATCCCCGCTCTCGATCTCATCGTGAGCGCGCGAGCGCGCGCCCGCGAGGCCTCCCCGAGCGAGCTGCGCGCGAGCCTCGCGACGCTCTGGAAGAAAGTCGCCGAGCAATGCGCCACTTCGCCGCGTTCCTGATCCGGCTCTATCAGTGGACCGTGAGCCCGTTCCTCGGGCCCAGGTGCCGCTTCTATCCGAGCTGTTCGCAGTACGCACTCGAAGCCGTGCAGCGCTTTGGCGTCTGGCGCGGCGGCGCACTCGCGATCCATCGACTTGCGCGTTGTCACCCCTTCCATCCGGGGGGCTTCGACCCCGTGCCTCCCGCTCAAGGCGCCCCGCACGAGAGGCACCGCGCGCATGCCCGGTAACCTGCGCTTTTACCTCTGGGGTCTCCTCCTTGTCCTGCTCTGGATCAACTACCAGACATGGATGCATGACTACGGCGCGCTGCCAGGTTCGGGCAGCACGAATGTGACGACGCCGGCGCCGGGCGGCCCGAGCGGGCTTGGCGAGCGCGTCCCCGAAGCACCCAGCACCACCGCGCACGCTACCGCGAGCTCTGCGGCCACCGAAGCGGCGGCGCCCGCAGGCACGGGGGGAACGAGGAGCTCGAATGGCGAGAGCGCGGCGGCCGCGGCGGCGACGCTCGTGCACGTGCGCACCGATGTGCTCGATGTCGAAATCAACACACGCGGCGGCACGCTCAGCCGCGTCGATCTTCTCGCGTACCCGAAGGTGAAGGGCGAGCCCGCGCCGGTGCGGCTCGAGAACCAGGATGGCCCGCAGTCACTCTACGAGCTGCAATCGGGGCTGACCGGTCCCGAAGGGGGTGCCTACCCCACGCACCTCGCCGAGTACCAAAGTGCCAAGACCGATTACACACTCGAGGGCGCGCAGGAACTGCGCGTGCCGCTCATTTGGAGCGAGGGGGGCGTTACCGTCACGAAGACCTTTCTCTTCAAGCGCGGCAGCTACGGCATCGGCCTCGATTACGCGGTGAAGAACGGCACCGATCTGCCCTGGACCGCGCGCTCCTATGCGCAGATCCTGCGCAACGACCCGCGTACCAAGAGCTCGATGTTCAACGTCGAGAGCTACGCCTTCCACGGCCCGGCGCTCTGGGACGGCACCAAGTACCGCAAGCTCAACCCCCAGGACGCGCAGGACAGTCATCTCTCGCTCGAGGTTCGCGACGGTTGGGTGGCCGCGCTCCAGCATCATTTCGTCTCCGCCATCGTGCCACCGCGCGCGACGCCCTGGCGCTTCACGCTCGGAGCCTCGGGCGATGAGTACCTGCTCTCGGTGACCGGACCCGAGCAGGAGGCAGCGCCCGGCTCGAGCATGGCATTCACTCAGACGCTCTTCACGGGGCCGAAGCTCCAGGATCAGCTCGAGGCGGTATCGCCCGAGCTCGGCCGGGTCGCCGACTACGGGCGCCTGTGGTGGCTCTCGAAGCCGCTTTTCTGGGCGCTCGATGCGGTGTTCCGGGTCACCGGCAACTGGGGCGTCGCGATCATCTTCGTCACCTTTCTCCTGAAGCTGGTCTTCTACCCGCTCTCGGAGGCGAGCGGCCGCTCGATGGCGAAGATGAAGACGCTCCAGCCGCGCATCAAGAACCTGCAGGAAACCTACGCCGACGATCGCGAGAAGCTCGGCCGCGCGATGATGGAGCTCTACCAGCGCGAGAAGATCAATCCGGTCGCCGGCTGCCTGCCGATCGTCATCCAGATCCCGGTGTTTCTTGCCTTCTACTGGGTGCTCCTCGAGAGCGTCGAGATGCGCCAGGCGCCGTTCGCGTTCTGGATCCACGACCTTTCCTCGCGCGATCCGTACTTCATCCTGCCCGCCATCATGGCGGGGGCGATGTTCGTGCAGTACAAGCTCAATCCCGCCCCGCCCGACCCCGTGCAGGCGAAGGTGTTCATGATCATGCCGATCGTCATGTCGGCGACGTTCGCGTTCTTTCCCGCGGGGCTCGTGCTCTACTGGGTGACCAACACCATCCTCTCGATCGCGCAGCAATGGAACATCAACCGCCGCATCGCTGCCGCCGCGGCGCGCAAGAAGACCTAGCCGCGCACGACTTGCGCCCGCTCCGCAGGTAGCCCCCGCGAGCCGCCGATGACACGCACCGACACGATTGTCGCCGCGGCCACGCCCCCAGGGAGAGGCGGCATCGGCATCGTGCGCATCTCGGGACCGAAGGCGCCCGAACTCGCCGCCGTCATCGTCGGGGAGCTCCCGGTCGCGCGCCAGGCGACGCTCGCGCGTTTTCGCGATGCCCGGGGGGAAGCGCTCGATACCGGACTCGCGCTCTTCTTTCCCGCGCCACACTCCTATACCGGCGAGCACGTGCTCGAGCTCCACGGTCACGGGGGGCCGCTCGTGATGGAAGCGCTCATCGAGCGCGCCATCGAGCTCGGTGCGCGACGGGCGCTCGCGGGGGAGTTCACGCAGCGCGCATTCCTCAACGAGCGGCTCGATCTCGCCCAGGCGGAGGCCATCGCGGATCTGATCGATGCGGGCTCGCGCGAAGCGGCGCGGGCCGCGCTGCGCTCGCTCGAGGGAGAGTTCTCCGCCATGGTGCGTGGAGTCACGGAGGCCGTGATTGATCTTCGCACCTACGTCGAGGCCGCGATCGACTTCCCGGAGGAGGAGATCGATTTCCTCGCCGACCGCGAGCTTCACGAGCGCTTCGCGGCGCTGCGCGCGCATTTCGCGGCGGTGAGCGCGAGTGCGCATCAGGGACGGCTCCTGCGAGAGGGCATGACGGTCGTTATTGCCGGCCGCCCGAACGCGGGCAAGTCGAGTCTCCTCAACCGTCTCGCCGGCTACGACGCCGCGATCGTCACGCCGATTCCCGGCACTACGAGGGATGTGGTGCGCGAGCGCATCAGTATCGACGGCATGCCGCTGCACGTTCTCGATACCGCGGGCCTGCGCCAGGGCGGCGATCTCGTCGAGGAGGAGGGCATCCGGCGCGCGCAGGCCGAGATGCAGCGCGCGGACCGGGTGCTCTTCGTGATCGATCTGGCATCGGACCCGAGCGCCGCCGCTTATCGGGAAGAGCGCGGCCGGCTGCCCGCCGACATCGCAGTCACACTGGTCCTTAATAAGTGCGACCTCGTCGGCGCGGCGGCGGCGTCGGATGAGGCGAGCGATCTCCCTCGCATCACACTCTCGGCGCTCACCGGCAGCGGGCTCGAGGTGCTGCGCACGCACCTCAAGCGCTGCATGGGTTACCAGACCGTCGAAGGCGGCGCGGTCAGCGCCCGCCGCCGGCACCTCGAGGCGCTCGAGCGCTCGCGAATGCACATCGAGGAAGCCGCGCGGCAGCTCACCGAGCAGCGCGCCGGGGAACTCGTCGCGGAGGAGCTGCGCGCAGCTCAGCAGGCGCTCGGTGAGATCACCGGGGAATTCACGAGCGACGATTTGCTCGGGCGGATCTTCGCCGGATTCTGCATTGGGAAGTGAACCCCTCGGGCGGTCCTCTGTTCCGCCGGCGCTTCAGTCGACTCCCAGGCAGTCGGCCCTCAGTGCGCCGACGGAACAGTCGGTCCGTTTGCGACCGCCCGCAGCCCGAGGTCCTTGCTGTAGACCACGTTCATGACGTTGTCGTACCAGCCCTGCACTTCGGGCTTCACGAGGTGCTTGTTCACGTAGAAGTAGAGCGGCAAGAGCGGGTGATCGGCGAGCATCACGCGCTCGGCCTGCTCGAGGAGCTCCTCGCGCTTTCCGGGGTCGAGTTCGACTCCCGCCCGTGCGAGGAGCGCGTCGTACTTGGGGCTGTGGTAGTGGGGGAGATTTATCCCGAAGTCGCTCTTTAGGTACTGGGCGAAGGTATACGCGTCGTTGTAGTCGCCGACCCAGCTCGAGCGGAACATCTCCACATCACCCTGATCGATGTCCTGCAGCAGCGCCTTGAACTCCGTCTGGCGGAGCTCGACCTCGGCGCCGAGCGCCTCCTTCCACATGGAGGCGATGGCAATCGCGAGCGCGGTGTGCACCTCGCCCGAGTTGTAGCGCAGCTCGAACCGCAGCGGCTTCGCGCGCGAGTAGCCCGCGACCCGATAGAGGCGCTGCGCCTCGGCGGTGCGCGCGGCGAGCGCCTCGCTTGCATAGTCGAAGGACTGGGAGCGGTAGTGCGCAACCCCCGGAGGCACCCAGCCCCAGGCCGGGAGCTCCCCGACGCGCAGCACCTGCGAGGCCAGGCGTTCGCGGTCGATGACCAGGGAGAGCGCGCGGCGCACGCCCGGCTGGTCCTTGAACGGCGCGCGCCGCAGGTTGAAGCCGTAGTAGTAGGTCGTGAGCTGGGGCGAGACGTGCAGCTCCGGCCCGAGGTGCGCCTTGATCCAGTCGAACTGCGCGCGGGGCACGACGGATGTGATCGCGATTTCGCCCGCGCGATAGCGCGCGAGCTCGGCGTTCTCGTCGGAGATGAAGAGGTAGCGCACGCCATCGAGCCGCGTGGCAGCGTCGTTCCAGTAATTGCGGTTGCGGAGTGCGAGGAGGTAGGCGCCCGGCACCCATTCGCTGAGCACGAAGGCCCCGTTTGACACCCCGACGCCAGGCCGCGCGGAGCCCTCGGGATGATGGGCAAGCGTCGGGCGGTTCACCGGGCAGGTGCAGGGGTGCGAAAGCAGCGCCGGGAGGTAGGGAGTGGGCGCGGCGAGGGTGATGACGACGGTCGCGCTATCGGGAGCGGCGACGCCGAGCTCAGCGGGTGCGCGTTTGCCGGCGACGATGTCGGAGGCGTGGACGATGACGTCGATGAACTGCGCGTAGGCCGAGGCAGTCGCGGGATCGACGAGCCGCTGCAACGCACTCACGAAGTCGGCTGCCTCGACCCGATCACCGTTCGACCAGCGTGCTTCCGGACGCAGATGGAAGGTGTAGGTGAGGCCATCGCCGCTCATGCTCCAGTCGCGCGCGACTCCGGGAGCCACGTCCGCACGCGCATCGAGCGTCGTCAGCCCCTCGCAAAGATCGCGCACGATGCTCTGCGCCTCGAAACCGCGCACCTTCTGCGGATCGAGCGAGTCGGGGTCGGGACCGCCGCCGCGCACGAGGATCGCCGCCCCCGATGGGGGACTCCCCGCGCCCTCGGGTGAACGCGCGCAGCCCGAAAAGGCGATAAGCGCCGCCAGCGCGAGGGCGGCCCCGAGCGCGGCGGACCGCCCGCTCATCGGCGCTGGCGGCTCGCGTTGGCTTCCTCGCGCAGACGCTCGGTCGCAGCACGTGCCGCGCTCGCGAAGTCCGCGTCCGCCGAGGCGTAAAGAATGCCGCGCGAGGAGCTGATGATGAGACCCGCACCGCGCGCGCTCTGCCCGGCCTTGACCACCGCCGCCGCATCGCCCCCCTGGGCGCCGACCCCGGGCACGAGGATGGGCATCTCCCCAACCAGCGCGCGCACCTCGGCGAGCTCGCGCGGATAGGTGGCACCGACGATCAGAAGACAATTGCCGTGCGAGTTCCAGCGCGTCGCCGCGAGCTCCGCCACGACCTGGTACAGCCTGCGCCCGCCGACCTCGAGATCCTGCAGATCGACTGCCCCGGGGTTGGAGGTGCGGCAGAGGATGATCACGCCCTTGTCGCTGTAGCGCAGGAAGGGCTCGAGCGCATCTCCTCCGAGATAGGGGTTCACGGTGAGGGCGTCCGCCCGGTAACGCTCGAAGGCCTCGAGCGCATAACGCTCGGCGGTGTTGCCGACATCGCCGCGCTTCGCATCGAGGATCACGGGCAGGTCGGGGTAGGCGTCATGGATGTACTCGATCGTGCGCGCGAGCTCATCTTCCGCAGCGCGTGCGGCGTAGTGAGCGATCTGGGGTTTGTAGGCGCACACGAGATCCGCGGTCGCATCGATGATCACGCGGTTGAAGGTGAAGATCGCGGCGTTGTTGCGGGCTAGCTCGCGCGGGAAGCGCTCGAGCTCGGGATCGAGGCCTACGCAAACGAGCGAGTTGTTCTTCTCCCAGGCGCGCGCGAGCTTCTCGATGAACGCGCTCATGCCACGCGCGATCGCGCCCCGGAACGCTTCTTGAGATGGACGAGAAGAATCGAGACCGCCGCGGGCGTCACACCGGGGATGCGGCCCGCCTGGCCGATCGTTGCGGGTCGGACCTCGGCGAGCTTCTGCCGCACCTCGTGCGAGAGTGCGGTGAGCTGTGCATAGTCGAGATCGGCAGGCAGCCGGGTCGCCTCGCTCCGTTCCGCGCGCTCGATGTCATCGCGCTGCCGCTCGATGTAGCCCGCGTACTTGGCGCGCGCCTCCACCTGCGAGCGTACCTGTGCGGGCAGTCGATCATCGGTCGCTTCCGAGCCGAGCCAGGGCGGCGCCCCCGCGACCTCAAGGAGCGCTTCGTGGCACACCCCGGGTCGGCGCAGCAGTTCAAAGGCAGAGCAGTCGCGAGCAAGCGGCGCACCGAGCACGCGCTCCTCCCAGGGAGCAGGCAGAGCGCCACTTTTGAAGCGCAGCGTCTTCAGCCGCTCCACCTCGAGATCGGAGAGTCGCTGCTTTGCTTCGAAGAGTGCCCAGCGCTCCGCGTCGATCAGGCCGAGCTCACGCCCCTTGGGCGTGAGGCGGAGATCCGCGTTGTCCTCGCGAAGCAGCAGGCGGTGCTCCGCGCGGCTGGTGAACATGCGGTACGGCTCGCGCGTGCCGCGCGTCACGAGGTCATCGATCAGCACGCCGAGATACGCCTCGCTGCGTCGTGGCACGAAGGGGTCGCGCCCCCGCACCGCAAGCGCCGCGTTGATGCCGGCGATCAGGCCCTGAGCGGCCGCTTCCTCGTAGCCGGTCGTGCCGTTGATCTGGCCGGCGAAGTAAAGCGCAGCGAGCGCACGCGTCTCGAGCGAGCTCTTGAGCTCGCGCGGATCGAAGAAATCGTATTCGATCGCGTAGCCCGGCCGCGTGAGGTGCGCGTTTTCGAAGCCGCGGATGGTGCGCACGAACTCGCACTGCACATCGAAGGGCAGACTCGTCGAGATGCCGTTCGGGTAGACCTCGTGGGTGTTGAGGCCTTCGGGCTCGACGAAGATCTGGTGCGACGACTTCCCCGCGAAGCGCACCACCTTGTCTTCAACGGAGGGGCAGTAGCGCGGACCCACGCCCTCGATCACCCCGGTGAACATCGGCGATCGGTCCGCGGCCGAGCGAATGATGTCGTGCGTGTGCTCATTCGTAGCCGTGATGAAACAATTGATCTGTCTTGGGTGCTCGGCGGCACGCCCGAGGAACGAGAACACCGGCGTCGGCACATCGCCGGGCTGGGTGGCCATGAGCGAGTAATCGAGCGTGCGGCCATCGATGCGCGGTGGGGTGCCGGTCTTGAGTCGCCCGACGCGCAGTGCGAGCTCGCGCAGCCGGGCGGCGAGGCGGTTCGAGGGGGCATCGCCGGCACGGCCACCCGCGTACTGCGTGAGCCCGACGTGAATGCGTCCGCCAAGGAAAGTGCCCACGGTCAGCACGACGGCCGCGGCGGCGAAGCGGATCCCTGTGACGGTGATCACGCCCCGCACACGCCCAGCCTCGACGATGAGGTCGGCGACCTCCTGCTGAAAGAGTTCGAGGTGCGGCTCATTTTCGAGCCGCGTGCGGATCGCCTGCTTGTAGAGCTGCCGGTCTGCCTGGGCGCGCGTTGCGCGCACCGCCGGGCCCTTGCTCGCATTGAGCGTGCGGAACTGGATGCCTGCCGCATCGGCGGCGCGCGCCATCACCCCGCCGAGCGCGTCGATCTCGCGCACCAGGTGTCCCTTGCCGATCCCGCCGATCGCGGGATTGCAGCTCATCTGCCCGAGCGTCTCGATGCTCTGGGTGAGAAGGAGCGTGCGCGCGCCGAGGCGGGCCGCGGCGAGCGCCGCCTCCGTGCCGGCGTGTCCGCCGCCAACCACGATCACATCGTAAGTGTGCCGATTCGCCGCGCTCATCGTTCGAGCAACCTATCCAAGGGGCCGCGTATTGTAGGTCGGCGGCGCACGCGGACAAGAGGCCGGCGGTTTTCGGGGCGCGGAACTCTTTTGGGGGGCGCTCAGCTCTCCTGCAGTTCGCGCACGGGCGGTGCCGCTGCGAGCTCGGCGCGAAAGTCCGCAAGACGCTCATCGGCGAACGCGCGCGCTTCGACTTCGAAGCGGTTGTTCCAGTAGCCGCGCCGCAGCCACTCGATGACATAACGCGGCACCGTGAGGGTGCCGGGCTGCCACTGCCGGATGACGTGGCAGTACTCGTGAAGCATGAGCCAGGGATCGGCGAAGAAGTCCGCGGCGCTCGCGCGCAGGTAGATGCGGTTGCGGCGTGTGGTTGCGACCACCTGCCCGTGCAGGCGCGCGAACCAGGAGTGTTCGATGATCCGCACGTGCGCGATGGGACGCTCGAGCACGGCTTCGAGAGCCACGCGCACCGACTCCGGAACCCTCGCCTCGCGCCCCCACCGCATGGCTCACCTCATCTCAGGCGCGCGTGTGCACCCATCCCATGCTCGGCCGGAAGCGCAGCGTGCGCGCGGGACCTGCGGCGATGTCCTCGGGGAGCAGCTCTACGCCCGCATCCGTGAGGAAGTGTTTCACGAGCTGCACGACGTTCTCGCAGGCCCGATGCGCCTCGGGCGCTTCGGCGAGATGTGCGACGATGCGCGCCTGCAGGTTCCGCGCCGCAGGGGCCGCCTCGCGCAGCGACTCGAGGCAGCGCTCGAGGAGCAGGAGTTCCGTTGCGAGGGTGGTATCGGTCACGTCCACCGGCTTGGTGCTGCGCACGATGAAGCGCAGATGCAGCAACGCACCGGCTTCCTCCGCAGCGTCATATACGCAGACCGCAAAGGCCGAGTGCAGTTCGGTGACCAGAAGCGCTTCGCCCGAGGTGATCTCGAAGCGATCGGGCGCGACGTGAATTTCCATGCGCCGTTGTATACCTGCCCGCGCCTCTGTCATGCGCGCTCTCCTCTCCAAACTATGAACTGCCGCACGTCGGGCGCGTAGAATATGCGAATGCGTTCCGAAGCAGTGTTGCTCGGCGCCGTCACCTTGCTCGCGATGGCGTCAACGCCCGCGCAGCAGCCGCCGGTGTCGTCGATCCGCGTCACGAGTGATGCGCAGGTGAGCGCCAAGCCCGATCGCGTGCAGATCAACATCGGCGTGAACACGCGCGCCGCACAGTCACAGGATGCCGCCGCGCAGAACGCGCGCGAGACCGAGGCGATGCTCGCGGCGCTCAAGAAGGCCGCAGGTCCCACCGCCGTGCTCAAGACCATCAGCTACTCACTTAGTCCGAACTACGACTACCGCCCGGGGGGCGGTGAGCCAACCATCAGCGGCTACACCGCGACGAACGTCGTGCAGGTGACACTCGATGATCTCGGCAAGATCGGCAGCTGCATCGACGCCGCCACTCAGGCGGGCGCCAACCACGTGCAGGGCATACAGTTCACGCTGCGCGACGAGGAGGCGGTACGCGCCGAGGCGCTGCGACAGGCGGCGATCAAGGCGCGGGCCGAGGCGCAGGTGCTCGCGGGGACGCTGGGACTGAAGGTGGTGCGGGTGCTCTTTGTCGAGGAGAATAGTCCGCGCGTCACGCCGATCTTCCACCCCATCGCGCGCACCGCCGCACTCGCGGAACAAAAAGTACCGACGCCCGTCGAGTCGGGGACACTCGATGTGACGGCGAGCGTCACCCTCACCGTGGAAGTTGCTCCCGCGGCACACTAGGTTCGACATTGGGGGAACGGCCATGACCACCGTGCGCCAGCTGCTCGATCGCAAGGGACACGCCATCTACTCCGTAAAGCCCGAGGATGCGGTGCTCGAGGCGATCCGCATGATGGCGCAGCAGTCCGTCGGCGCGCTGCTCGTCATGCGCGGGGAGAGGCTCGAGGGCATCATCTCCGAGCGTGACTACGCGCGCAAAGTGATCCTGCTCGGCCGCTCCTCGAGCGACACCCCGGTGCGCGACATCATGACCTCGCCCGTGCTCACGGTCGCCCTCGATGACTCGGTGCAGAAATGCATGCAGCTCATGACCGAGCGCCGCGTGCGCCATCTCCCGGTCCTCGACGGCGGGCGCGTGATCGGCATGGTGTCGATCGGTGATCTCGTGAAGGCGGTCATCGCCGAGCAGCAGCAGCAGATCGAGCAGCTGGAGAGTTATATCCATAGCTGAGCGCCGCCCGTCCGCGGCTTGACACGGCGTCGGTGCCGCGCGACTCCCGGGAGCGTGGGTTTACGACCGTCACCGCTCTCCTAAATGGGGATAGTAGCGGCTGACGCTACTTGCGCCAGTACGCCGGCCGGAGCAGCACGATCACGCTGAAGATCTCGAGCCTCCCGAGCAGCATCGCCGAGGTCGAGATCCAGGTCTGAAGCGGGGTGAGTCCCTGGAGGTTGCGCGCACCGCCCGGCTGGCCAAAGCCGTGCGCGGTGTTGTTGACCGAGGCGACGATCACAGTAAAGGCCCGGTCAAAGTCGAGTCCGGCGAGCAGCATCACGAAGGTCAGCACCGCGACCGTGATGAAGTACAGGAAGACGAACGCGAACACCGAGCGGCTCACGCCATCGGGGATCACCCGCCCACCGATGCGCACCGGCGCCATGGCGGCAGGATGGATGAGGAGCTTAAGCTCGCGGCCCGCCTGCCGGACGAGAAGCAGCGTGCGGAACATCTTGATGCCACCGCCCGTCGAACCGGTGCTGCAGAGGATGCAGGAGAGGAACAGCATCCAGTACGGGGCGAACACCGGCCACGCCTGGTAGTCCTCGGTGACGAGCCCGCTGGTCGTCGCCTGCGACACGACGTTGAACGCCGAGTGCCGGAGCGAACTCATGAAGGCCGGATACACGCCATGCTGCGTGAGTAGCACGGCAATGCCAACGACGCTTACCGCGAGGATTGCGAATATCGCCTTGCACTCGGGGTCGCTCTTGTAGGGTTCGAGCGAGAGCTGGCGCAGCGCGATAAAGTGGCGCGCGAAGTTGAGCGAGGCGATCACCATGAGCGCGATCAGCACGAGCTCGATCGGCACGGAGTTGAAGTAGGCGATGCTGCGATCGTGGGTCGAGAAGCCGCCCAGGCCCACCGCCGAGAACGCATGGCAGATGGCATCGAACCACGACATGCCGCAGACCCTCAGGCTCACGATGCCACCTGCG
>Ga0187777_10000517_pt1 | contig 26307 bp, 29 predicted proteins | sample 1015_Q2_SP5_10_M_FD_132416 | JGI IMG/M metagenome (GOLD analysis project Ga0187777, IMG submission 132416) | Tropical peat soil microbial communities from peatlands in Department of Meta, Colombia - 1015_Q2_SP5_10_MG | ecosystem: Environmental > Terrestrial > Soil > Wetlands > Peat | place... | reverse complement strand
GGCACGGGCGCGGAGCTGACCGGCTGCCCGCCGGGACCGGAGGCCATCGAGGCATCAACCTGCGCGCCAGCGGGCAGCATGATTTCGAAAGCGTTGTCGCTCATCTGCGTGCGTGGAGGACTGGAAGCATTATTCACCACCCAAAGTTCCGTCACCTGCAGGTCATTGCCTTCGGTCTGCGCGCGCATCATGTCCACGGTCAGGCTGATGTCCGGAAGCTTCGCGGCGGCGTCGTACACTGTGACCTCGGCCGTGCTGGTTCCCGGCGGGACTATGCCACCCCTCGGAAAGTAATTCACGCCCTGGTGCAGCACGCGGACCATGTGCGGCCCGCCGGTCTCCTCGTATTTGAAACTGAAGTGTCCCTGGGAATCGGCTTTGGTGCGGGCCGCCTCCGTCATGCCCTGCGACATGTCGAGCAGGACCACGTCGTCGCCCGCGGCGGGCTTGCCGGTGGTGCCGTTCTTCACCGTGCCCGTCAGATTGGTGGCAACAGACAAGCCGGATAGCAACATTACGGTCACCGGTACGCACAGCATCTTGAGGATCTTCAACTGCGGGCTCCTTTGCCGGATCTCATAGGGATTGCCGGCGATGCAGGGGCAACGTTCTCCAGTTGCTCGATCTCGGCCAGCACCTGAGCGGCTTCGGCCTCCAGCGTCGAGCGCATGGCCTGAAAATCAGTATCCGGGAACTTCCCGGCCTTGTACTCGAAATTCAAGTCGCGCAGGTTGTCGTAAATCACTTCTTTGCGCTCGTAGAGATAACCGAGTCTTGTCTTTTCTTCGCCGGTCGGGACTTCGGCTTCCATGTAGAAAACGTAAAAGAAGAGGATCAGGGTGAAGAGCGCGCAAAGGACGATAATCATACTTCCGTCTCCTTGCGGGCGCGCTCGCGGAAGGAATCGAGCTCGACACTCACCGGAGGCGCTGCCGGAGAATCCGGCGCGAGCCGCACTTGGCGCAGCTTCCAACGGCGGACTACGTACACCACGGCGAGGATGCCTACGCCCAGGACCGCGAACGGCGTGATCCATGCTACGCGGTTGAAGCCAGTGGCGGTGGGCGCCGCCAGCACCACGCCGCCATACTCCTGCACGAAGCGCTGCAGGATCAGGTCATCGCTGTCCGGCCCTTGCAAAGCCGCCATCAGCTCCTGCCGCATCTTTTCGGAATAGGAGCAGCCGACGTGGTTGCACTCCAGCAGAATCTGATTGCAACCACAACGGCACATCAGCTTGTGCCCGAGCCGGTCGAAACGCGCGCCGTTGGAATCCGCGCCAAGCAGGAACAAAGCGGCAAGAAAGAGGACACTGAGCTTCAGCGTCTTCAGCCAAGTAGGGGTCCCTCGACTTGCGCTCGGTCGCGATGCTCCTTCGCGCCGCGCTCGGGATGACAATGGAGAATGTCGGCTCAACATCAGTCCCCCGCCTCCACGGCTGCGGCCGCCGTCTCGCGCACCGGTTGGCGGAGGGTCACCGCGGCCGCGTTAGGTACCAGCGCCAGCAGCGTTCCAAAAATGACGACGTACACCCCGACCCAGATCCACATCACCAGCGGGTTCAGGTGGGCGCGGATGATAGGCGGTCCGTTCTCCTCGTTGCGTCCGGCATAGACCAGGTAGAGATCTTCCTTCGGCGTGGAGCGGTTGGCCACCATAGTCGCAGTCTGGCCGCTGGCCTTGTACATCCGGCGCTCGGGGTACATGGTCGCTACTTTGTCGTTGCCCTTGTAAACATCCACGATGGCGGACTCGCTCGCATAGTTGGGATTGTCGTCCTGCGTATAGGAGCGGCTCACAAGAGTGTACGGGCCAATGCTCATGCGATCGCCCACGCCCAGCGGCGCCTCATTCTGCCGGTTAAAGGCTGAACCGGCGATGCCGATGACGATCACGACGACTCCAAAGTGGACGACGTATCCGCCGTAGCGGCGGGTGTTACGGCGGGTTAGCTGCACCATGGCGGCGAGCAAGCTCTGTCCCGTCTTCTCGGCGATCACCCGCCCGCCGCGAATGAATTCCGAAGCCACGGTCGCCGTCACCAGCACCGACAGAGAAATCGCCATCAGCGCGTAGAAGACCGCACTGTCCTGCCACGGACGCATGCCGAATGCGATCAGCAGGATAGCCGTCGCCACCGCGGCCACGGCCGGCCACAGGAAATTGCGCCTTAGGCTCTCAACCGACGTCTTGCGCCAGGCCAGCAGCGGGCCCACTGCCGTCAGCAACAACAGGAACATTCCGATCGGTAAGTTGACGCGATTGAAGAACGGTGGCCCGACCGTGACTTTCGTTCCCTGCACCCACTCCGAAAGCACCGGGAAAAGCGTTCCCCACAACACCGCGAAGCAGGCGGCCAGCAACACCAAGTTGTTGAACAGGAAGCTGGATTCGCGCGAGACCAGCGACTCCAGCTTGTTCTCGCTTTTCAGCTCGCCGCGGTTGCGCACGAAGAAGTACACGCAGGTGGCGAAGGTGAGCGCCAGAAAGGTCACAAACCACGTGCCGATCGAGGACTGGGCAAAGGCATGCACCGAACTGACCACGCCGGAGCGCGTCAGGAAGGTGCCGAAGATGGAGAGCATAAACGTGGCGAAGATCAGCCACATGTTCCACATTTTCAGCATGCCGCGCTTCTCCTGCATCATGACCGAGTGCAGGAAGGCGGTTCCGGTCAGCCACGGCATCAGAGAAGCGTTCTCCACCGGGTCCCATCCCCAATATCCGCCCCAGCCCAGCACCGAGTACGCCCAATGGGCGCCCAGGAATATGCCGCAGGTGAGGAACGCCCATGTGACCATGGTCCAGCGACGGGTGATGTGGATCCACTTCTCTCCGGGATACTTCATGACCAGGGCGCCCAGGGCGAAGGCGAACGGGATGCAAAAGCCGACGTATCCCAGGTAAAGCATCGGCGGATGGATCACCATCTCCGGGTACTGCAAAAGCGGGTTCAGTCCGTTGCCGTCGGGCGGGATGTCGCCCACCATCATGGCGAAAGGATTGGCGGCGAAATTGATGAGCAGGGTGAAGAACACCTGGACCGCCGCCACGATCACCGAGGCATAGGCGACCAGGCGCGTGTCCACCTTGTGCCGCCAGCGCAGGACGAATCCATAGGCGGAAAGCAGCCACGCCCAGAACAGCAGCGAGCCTTCCTGTCCTGACCAGAGCACGGAGAACTTGTAGGGGATAGCGAGGTCGCGGTTGCTGTGATGCAAGATGTAGGCGACGGAGAAATCGTCGGTGAAGGCGGCGGCCACCAGCGCCACGGCTGCGGCAGTGAGGGCAATGAAGACGGCCATGCCCGCCCGCCGTGCTGTCTCGCTAATGCGGTCGGGGGAAACACCCTTCCGCACCAAGGCTATGGCACCGGCCACCAGAGAATAGACACTCAGAGCGAGCGCCAGCAGGAGCGCATAGCTACCAAATTGAGGCATCAGTCCACACCAAAGATTCTCATCATTCTCTCAGAGAGGAAAAGGTTTGCGCAATGCGCGTGAGGCAACATTACCGCCACAAGTGAGGCTTGATCGTGGTCCAAACGTACAAGGCTGTGGATTGCGCCTTCCCCAATTGAAACGCAGACTCGGAAATTCTTACCAGATTGGCAGCGTCGACGGCACCTTGAGCCGCCATCTCGTTCCCGACTCCGGATTGCAACTTCATACTAGGGACGGGATAGGGCGAGGCAGCGCGATTTTCACAACTCACTCACGGGCTGGAAGTGTGCGTGCGCTTGCAAGTCGATTTTCCCCTCTCGTACGCCGTCAATACGGCCGATATATGGGGCCGAGGGCTGCTCATGAAGACCGTCTTAATTGCCGATGATGAAGAAAGCCTCAGGGCCCTGATTGAGACCACGCTGGAGGCCCCGGGCCTGAGGATTCTGCAGGCCGCCAATGGCGATGAGGCAGCAGAACTGGCGCGACGGGAACAGCCTGACCTCATTTTGCTGGACTGGATGATGCCTAGGAAAACCGGCATCGAGGTGGCGGAAACTTTGCGCAACGACCCGAGCACCGCCCATATCTCCATCATCATGCTGACCGGCAGGAACCAGGAGAAGGACCGGCAGCGGGGTCTCGCGCTGGGCATCGGCGCCTACTTGGCCAAGCCTTTCAGCCCGCTGCAGTTGCTGGAGTGCGTGCGGCGTGCACTGGCGGCGCAGGAAAAAAAGAACGACAAGAGGAGCAAGACCCATGAGCCGATGCAACGGGGTTGAGGCGCGCAGTGCGCCGCCGCAGCGTTTTCCCGACATGCGCCCCCAGTTGGAGCTCTACGCCCGCGACCTGAAGCGCGTGCTGGCGGAAGAGGAAGAGCGGACGCAACAACTGGAGATGGCCAACCGTCAATTACAGGCCTACGCCCAGGATCTAAAGTCGGCCCTCCACGCCGAGCGCCAGCAGTCGCGGGAACTCGAACACTCCTACCACGAGACCATTCTGCGCCTGCTGACCGTCACTCGCTACCGCGATCACGAGACCGGCCAGCACGTGATGCGCATTGCCCATTACGCGCGCCGGTTGGCGCTGGCTACAGGCTGGGCCACTCCCGACGCCGAACTGTTGTTCGAGGCTGCCCCCATGCACGACGTGGGCAAGATCGGTGTGCCCGACGCGATCATCCACAAGCCGGGCCCTTTGACCCGCGAGGAATGGATGCTGCTCAAGCGCCACACCGAGATCGGCGCCGAAGTGTTGTCCGGTTCCCGCTCGCCCCTGATCGAGCTGGCCCGCCAGATCGCTCTCACCCACCACGAGCGCTGGGACGGCACCGGATATCCGCACGGGCTCAAAGGCTTGGAAATCCCTGTCGCTGGTCGCATAGTCATGCTGGTGGACCAATACGACGCTCTACGCGCCCATCGGCCCTACAAGGCCGCGCTCAGCCACGCCGAAGCCTGCCGGGTGATGTTAGAAGGCGACGGACGGACCCTCCCCCAACACTTCGACCCGCTGTTGCTCTCCGCTTTTCGCGACATTCGCTGCGACTTCGACGATATTCATGCCCGTCATGCTGATGAGGTTGGTCTGTTCGTCCTGCCAGCGAAAGTACCTCCCGCAAAAGTACCTCTCCAAGTCCAGCACCCACAGTCTGCCGGTGGGAGTGGAACACACTAACGCGCGGGACCGGCGATTGCGGCCCGCACTAAAGCGATCATTTCTTCCGGCGGGCAGGGCTTCTGGCGGAAGGTGATACCCAAACCCCGGTAGTCGCCTTCGGCCTCCGCCAAACCGGTGATCACGATCACCGGTACGCCGGGCTTGGCGGCGTGCAAGGCGCGAACGAATTCACGCCCACTGCTGCCGGGCATGATGTGGTCGGTAATGATCGCCCCGACCCCCTCCGCCGCTGCCGTGCGCAACAGAGCCAGGGCGCTCTCCTGGGTGGTGGCAATGTGGGTTTCGAAGCCAGCGTTGCGCAGCACCGCCTCCCGTGCCCGCAACTGCACTGGATTGTCGTCGATAAGAAGGACAGCCGCCAAGGGCTGATTAACCTCTGCGCAAGCCGTACTGCTCCAGGATTTCCGACTCGGCTCGCAGCCAGTATTCCTCATCGCGGCCGCCTTGCCGTCCTTCCTGCTCGTACAGCAGGTAGGCGCGAGTGCGGATCTCGTCTTCCAGGGTATTGGGCGCAGATATTACGGCTACAGACAGCCCGGCATGGTTGTCGTTGCCGGTGGTATACGCTTTCTTGCTTCTAACGGAGGTAGCTCTGGGCATTGGAACAACACTCCTTGAATAAGTCCTGGGTTGATGAAGTTTGGAGGATGAGCGGCCTCAGCCCCATGAAAAATCCAAGCTAGTATAAAACAATTTCTTGAGGAGGCGCTTATAGGTAAGAAACGTCGGCAAGAATTCTGTGGAATTTTTCGCGCGTTGAATTTTTCGACACAGAAACGCGGCGACTCAATGGAAGTCGTGCGAAACGGTGGCGGCGCGCGTGATGGCGAGCGGCAGCACACGCTCCGCTTTCACCGAGACGACGTTGTCCTGGTTTTGCAGCACCCCTTCCACCATCAGGAACTGCTCTCCCACCAGCAGTAGCCGGTTTTTCTCGAACAGGTCGGGAGTAATGATGGCATTGGCGATCCCGGTTTCATCCTCCAGGCTGAGGAAGACGAAGCCGCGGGCGGTCCCGGGACGCTGGCGCGCGATCACGCAGCCGGCTGCGCGCACACGCTTGCCATTGGGCAGGCTGGGCAGGTCTCGCGCAGGACGCACGCCCAGCGCAGCCATCTCGGTGCGCCGATAGGCCATGGGATGCGGCCCCAGCGTGAGACCGGTGCCGCGGAAATCGGCCACCAGACGATTTTCGTCACTCATCGCGGCCAGTGGTGACGCGGCATCCGCTTCCGTGATCCCTTCCAGCAGCGGCCCGGGCGGTCGGGCGGCTTTCTCCACCTGCCAGAGCGCATCGCGACGGTGGAAGGGAAGTTTCTCGTTTCTTGTTTCTTGTTTCTCGTCAGAAGCCGGGGTCGTGCGAGAAACGAGAAACGAGGAACTAGAAACGTTACTGACAACTCGCAACTGACAACTGGCAACTGAATTCAAAGCTCCCACCTCTGCCAGCGCCACCAGTTCATTTTTGCGCAGCTCGGGTACGCGCCGTGCCAGGTCGTCGATAGAAGAGAATGGCCGCCGCTCGCGCTCGCGCACCAGGGCGCGCGCCGCCTCCTCACGCAAGCCCTTGACGTAGCGGAGGCCGAGACGGACGGCAAAATCCTGTTTCTCGTTTCTAGAAACCGGCTCCAACGTGCACTCCCATTGCGAGCACATCACGTCCGCCGGCTTGAGCTTCAGCCCGTGCCGCTGCGCGTCCTTAACAATCGTCGATGGGTGATAGAAGCCCATGGGCTGGTTATTGAGCAGCGCGGCGGTGAATGCCGCCAGGTAATGGCACTTCAGCCAGGCGCTGGCATAGGCGAGCAAGGCAAAGCTAGCGGCGTGCGATTCGGGGAAGCCGTAGAGCGCGAACGATGTGATGGATTGAACGATCTGATCCTGCGCTTCGGGCGCGATGCCTTTGCGCTCCATGCCGGCGCGCAGCTTCACCTCGATATCGCGCATGCGCTGTTCCGAGCGCTTGAAGCCGAGGGCGCGGCGCAACTCTTCCGCCTCGCCGCCGCTGAAGCCGGCAGCGATCATCGCTATGCGCAGCAGTTGCTCCTGAAAAAGCGGGACGCCCAGCGTCCGCGCCAGCACTGGCTCGAGCGAGGGATGCGGATAAGTGACTGGCTCGCGTCCCTGGCGGCGCTGGAGATAAGGATTCACCATCTGCCCGACGATGGGTCCGGGGCGGATGATGGCCACCTCGACCACGATGTCGTAAAAACATTTTGGCCTGAGGCGTGGCAGGCAGGACATCTGCGCCCGGCTTTCCACCTGGAACATGCCCACCGTATCGGCCTTCTGCAGCGCAGCATAAACTTCGGGATCGCCGGCGGGCAGGTGTGCCAGGTCCACCTGCTCGCCGTAATCGTGGCGGATCATTTCGATGGAGTCCTCGAGTACCGCCATCATGCCCAGCCCCAGCAGGTCCACCTTGATAATGCCCATGTCGGCGCAATCCTCTTTGTCCCATTGCACCACCACGCGCCCCGGCATGGTTGCGGGCTCGAGCGGCACCACAGAATCGAGCTGTCCCTGGCAAACCACCATCCCGCCGGAGTGCTGCCCGAGATGGCGCGGCAAATCCTGCACCGCAAGCGCGAGTTCGAGAAATTTGCGCAGGCGGGGATGGGTGAGATCGAAGCCGCCGTCGCGGAACTGGCGTTCCAGCGTCTCGTCAGGGTCGCGGTATTCCCACGAGCCGACGAGCTTCGAGAGCCGGTCGAGCATCTCGGGATCGAAGCCCAGCACTTTGCCGATCTCGCGCGCCGCCGAGCGCCCGCGATAGGTGATGACGTTGGCGGTCATCGCCGCCCCGAGTTTTCCGTAGCGCTGATAAACGTACTGGATGGCGCGCTCGCGCTGCTCGCCCGAAGGCAGGTCGAGATCGATGTCCGGCCACTCGCCGCGTTCTTCCGAAAGAAAGCGCTCGAACAGCAGGTCCATCTGGATGGGATCGACGGCCGTGATGCCGAGCGAGTAGCAGACGGCGGAGTTGGCCGCCGAACCGCGTCCCTGTACCAGGATGTTCTGCTCGCGGCAGAAGCGCACGATGTCCCACACGATCAGGAAGTCGCCAGCCAGATCGAGCTTCTCGATCAGCGCCAATTCGCGTTCGATCTGGCGTTTTGCGCGCTGGCGGAGGGAGCGCTCGGTGTGTCCGTAACGCTCGCGCGAGCCTTCCTCGGTGCGCTTGCGCAGGAATGACATCATGGTTTCGCCTTCGGGTACCGGATAGCGCGGAAATTCGTAACCGAGATCGGCGAGGGTGAACTCAAGTCGGGACGAAAGATGCATGGTCTCGGCGATGGCTTCTGGCAGGTCGGCAAACAGGCGTGCCATCGCGTCCGGTGTTTTTACATAGCGCTCGGAGTTGCGCGCCAGCAGGCGCCCGGCAGTTTCCAGCGTCCGGTGATGACGGATGGCGGTGAAGGCGTCGAGTATCTCGCGCTGTTCGGCCCACGCGTAGCGCACACCATTGGTTGCAAGCAGAGGCAAGCGGAGTGCGCGCGCAATCGCGACCGCTGCCTGATTGCGCGCTTCCTCTTCGCGCAGGAGATGGCGTTGCAGCTCGACGTAAACATTGTCGCGACCGAAGATCGAAACCAGGCGCTCGACCTCGCGGCGCGCTTCTTCGATCCCACCTGCAGCCAGAGCCGCAGCCAGCGGGCCGTCGGCGCCTCCGGTCAGGCAGACGAGGCCAGCGGCGAATTCCCGCAGGTCATCTTCACATGCGGCGATGATTTCCGGCGGCGCGTCCTTGGGGCCGCGCATTTTCATGCGCGTGATTAGCCGGCAGAGATTCTGGTAGCCGGCGCGGGATTCGACCAGCAAAGGAAGTTTCTCGTTTCTAGTTTCTTGTTTCTCGGTAGAAACTCGGTTCTTACGAGAAACGGGAAACGAGGAACAGGAAACTTCCGCCCCGATGTGCGCCTTCACCCCAGCCTTCTTCGCGGCCAGATGAAAGCGTGGAGCTCCGTAAACACCGTCTCGATCGAGCAGCGCCATGGCCGGCATTTCCGCCGCGGCGCACCTGTCCACAAGCTCCTCGGGCGCAGACGCGCCGTCGAGAAAGCTGAAAGCGGAGGCGGAGTGAAGCTCGATGTATTGAGCCATTGAGCGATTGAGTCATTGGGCCATTGGTTTTCAAATGACTCAATGGCTCAATGACCCAATAGCTCAATTTGCTCAGTCATAACTTCCTTCCATGAACCATTGTCCGGAGTCGAGCTGGCGATAAATCCGATAGAACGCGATGCCTTGCGTGCTAGACATTGCGATGTCCCATTCATCTCTAGACCAATTTGATCCGTGATCATCCGTGTGAATCCGTGGCGTTTTTTCTTCTCCTTTCCACCAATCTCCAGAACTCCGCCAGGGGCCGGAGACGGATGCCACCTCGCCTCGTATTTCACCGGCGGCGATGTGCACAGGTTCTCCCGCGCGCACCTCCACCGCGGCCGCCAGCGGCGGTCGAAAACGCCGCAATGCCAGTAGCGCCGCCGTCCCGGCGGCTGTGCGTGTGGGCGTCTCGCCCACACGCGCGAGGGCGAACGGGGTCCCCGGCACGCCCGCTGTTGGCGTGCTGGGGTGTTGGGGATGCCCTCGCGACAGCCGGCCAGAGGCCGGTGCTACAAATGGCGCGAAGCGCCGCATCGCGGACGCATCCGGGCGGTGCGTATCCAAAATTTCCGCGGCACCGATTTTCTGCTCGCCGACAATTCCGGCTAGTCGCGCCAGCGTCAGTTCCAGCCGGTCGGGCGCGGGCGTGGCCGGCAGAAAAAGTCCTCCCTGGCCCGGCCGCGGCTTGACCGGTTCAACCGCGAGCGCGACCTTCACCACCGGCGCTCCCGGCGGATGCGCGCGCAGCTCCAGTTGCAGCAGCTTGAGGAAGAGCCGCGCGTCGAGCATGGGAAGGGGCAGGCGGAGGCAATAACGTTTCTCGTTGCTTGTTTCTCGTTTCTCGTCCGAAGCCTGGTTCTCTCGAGAAACGAGAAACGAGGAACTGGAAACTTCTTCACCACAGACAGCCAAGGCGAGCCCGAGCACCAACCGCAACTCGTTGGTGGCCAGCGCCCGCGCTTCCAGGCGGGCGCAGAGTTGTTCCAGCAAGCGTCCCAGGATGAATGCCAGCGGCTCCAGCAGCGCCACCGGATACTCCAACTCCATCGTCTCTTCGAATTCGAGCGGCGGCTCGGCCGGGACCAAGGGGCGCTCCACAGCACCGCGCGCCAGCTTCTGCAGTCGCAGTCCTTCCTGCCCCAGCCGCTCAACCATGGCTACCTCGGGCAGCGCCGCGAGAGCGCGAAGATTGTGCACACCCCAGCGGTCGAGCGTTGCGAGGATCTCCGGCGCAACCTGCAGCACGCCCACCGCAAGCGATCCCAGTAGCTCGGCCTGCTTGCCCGGTGGGATCACAGTGATGCCCGCAAATCCGCGCGCGGCGAGGATCGCCGCGTCGGGATTCGCAGCCACCGCGACATTCACCTCCAACCCCAGTTCTGAGACGCGCCGTGCGAGATCCTGCGCCAGCTTTGCAGGGGGACCGAACAGGCGCTCCAGTCCTGCGATGTCAAGCACGATCGTGTCGGCAGCCGTATCTTCCACGCGTGGTGAGAAGGCCTGCGCGCAATCAAGCAATGCGGCGTGGGCGGCTGCGTCCTGCTGCGGAGAGCGCCCTGCAACGTAGATGGCGGCGTAAGGCATGCAATTAGCAATTGGCGGTTGGCAATTAGCCAAACCAACTGGCGCGTGATTCGTATGTAGTTGTGGCTGAGCGGACAGGTTTGCGTTGCAAAATACGTGAATTCAGGACTTCAACTTCGAGCTGCAACCCTGACAGCAGCCGCGCATGCGCAGGGCTTGCGCTGGTTTTGGCCAAATGCTCATTGCTAATTGCCAAGTGCCTGGTCTTCAGCACCAGCGACGCACAGCTTTTTGCCGATGCTTCCTGCTCGACGACCACCAGCGCCGTGGCCGTGTTTTCCACCGCGCGGCGGAAGCGAAACCATGAGGTCAGCGGCACGCGGCGCGCGATCACCGGAGGAATATCGCCCAGGTCCATCACCACCAGCCCGAACCCGCCGCCTTCGAGCAGCAGATCGGCGGCGCGGAGTGCCTGCTCGACAGAAGCGAGTTTCCGGTTCCTGGTTTCTCGTTTCTCGGCAGCCGCTGGGTTCTTTCGAGAAACTAGAAACGAGGAACGAGAAACCTGCTTCCCGCACCTTACCCACAGCACGCGCTTGAGGTCTACGCCGGCGGCTGCGGCGAAGTGGGGATCGAAGGCGTCGCTCGCGTCCACCAGCGCGCAGACCTCCTCCCGCACCGTCGCCTGCGCCAGAAGCGAGAGCAGCAGGCTGGTGCGCCCCGAAGAGACTGGCCCGAAGATCTCGGTCAGGCCACCGCGAGGTACGCCGCCGGTGAGTTCATCCACCTGCGGGATGCCGGTGGGGATGGTCCCGGGCTGCGGGCGCAGTTCGAGGCGCGACGCCGGGACTAATCCGTGGATTTCGGCGAGAGCATGCCGCTCGTGGGCAGGGGAAGGGAGTACTCGCAGCGCGGACGCCATGGGGAACACCTCAAACTGGAATCGAACCGGCGTGAGCGCAACTGCCAGGCAGAGCAGTTTCGCTTTTTATTCGCTAACAGAGATTAAGATTTTGAACCTCTGGCAGCGGGTTGTCAAGCCCCCTGATCGCGGGCCTGGAAGCGCGCTGGATGGGGTGCTGCGCGTGTTTGTTATAATCCGAACGTCCCACCGGTGGCGCTATCGTCTAGGGGTTAGGACGGAAGATTCTCAATCTTCAAACCCGGGTTCGATTCCCGGTAGCGCTACCATTTCTCTCCTAGCTCGCTGATTCCAAGCGAGATGTTCAAGCTCGCAATTCGCTTGTAGGCACTTTGTAGGCGTTTTTGGCGGCTTTTTTGCGGAGGGGCCTCCGAAGATGATCCCAACTGAGTATTAAACAGCAGGGAGAATTCGGTGCCTAACCGGAAGGTCTCAATCATCGAGAAACTGAAACTCGCGAACGGTGAGTGGACGAATCTCCCTGTTAAGATTCCCAAAAACAGGCCGAACGGGAAAGGCTTGTACCTCAAAGACCGCCGGGAGGGGGATTTTTATCTCGTCTGGCGAGAGGGTGAGCGGAAACAGTACGACCCAGTTCCCGGACGACTGAGCGACGCCATTGAGAAGAAGGAGCAAAAGGAACTCTATCTGGCCAGCATCGCGAAAGGGTTGCGTGTCGAAGACCCCAGCGCGGGCAAAACACGGCTGACGATCACAGCCGCCATCGATGAGTACCTGAGCGTCTTGACCGGGCGTGGAAATACCGTTCCTCTACATACTTTCGCCCTCCGTCAGTTTGAGGAATGGAATGCGGCGCATGCCCGCAAGAAGAAAGTCTTTTTGGACACCGTAGACCGCCAGCACATTCTTGCTTTTAAGAAGTGGGCGATGGAACAGGGTGGCAAAGACGGAGAGCCAAACGACGAAGTGACAGCCGTTTGGAAATGCATGCGCGTGAACAAGATGATCAAGACCATGTTGAACCTCGGACCGGGGCAAGGTCCGGTGAAGAAGTCCGACTTTGGGGAGGTTTTGAACCGCAAGCCCACGGTTGTGACCTACGCGAAGGACGAGCGCGACAGGTTCCTCGCCTGCTGCATGGGGGGCGCATTTCTCATTTGGTCGCTGTTTCTCAAATGTGGACTTCGGCATAAGGAATTGAGCCATTTGGAATGGACGGATATTGACTGGGCCACGCACGTCATCCGCATCCGGGTGAAGACGGTCAATGATGGGAACAGGCTGGTGGAGTTCCGGCCAAAGAAGCACAGCATCCGAGATGTCGCCGTACCGGACGATCTGTTTGCGCTGCTCAAAACACATAGAGAGACCAGCAGGAATCATCTCGTTTTCCCGACTTGCACTGGGCGGATCAACACAAAGCTCTGGGATGCCTGCAAGCGGATCGCGAGGAGAGCCGGAGTGGACGCATCGAAGTTTATGCCGAAAAATTTTCGCAGCACGTATGCCACGAACCGCTTGCGCAATGGGTACACGCTCGCTGAGGTACGAGACCAGCTTGGTCACCGTGACATGCATTCAGTCGAGCACTACGCCGATGCTCTGAAAGCCGAAGAACTCGTCAAGAGCGGTCGTGCCACGGCCGGATGGGACTGATGCAGATAATGGCGGGACGGTGAATGTGCTTTATCCTGAGAAAGCGTTCTGTAGTACACGCAAAAGACGCCGAGAAATCGTCCTGCTAGAGTGTCCGCCCGAGGCCGAGCGATCCCGGCCCCGCTAAAAAAAATCCCTCCAACTTTTTGTGACTGCGCATCCAACGTTACAAGCGGGTGATCCACGGCGCTCGTCCTCTTGGGCGCTCGTGCTGCTCTCTTGCGGCTCGTGGACTGCCGTGACAGCGTTGACCCGAGGCTCCTTCGGAATCCGCTGCAAGCTCTGGCTTAGAGCGTAAAGTAAGCCCAACTACAGGGGCGGCCCCCCACCAGTATCAGTACAAATCCCCGCAGAAGTAAATCTGGGCGCATCTGCGCCCCGGAAATGTGCCCGTTCAGCCGAGGCTGGCCGTGCTCGCTGGCGCACCCGCAGGGGTGCACGCAAAGCCGAGCGGATCGGCACAAAGCCCAAATGCAGTATGGACGACAAAGAAGGGAAACAAACCTATATGACAGCCACGGCAGCAGCGCCGCAAACACAGCACGCAACCCCAGCAATCTGCGGACAAATGTCCGCAGAATTGACAAGGCTGGCACACGAAGTGGTAAGTGCTGGCAGAGAGTTTGTCCAACACAACCACAAAGCCTCACGCAGCACCAAGGAAGCGACCAAAGCCATCGTCCAGCGCAAGGATGCCATCGTCGCCTTGCGTGACGACCACTTCAAGGTCACTGAGAGAAGCAAGGGGGAGGACTTGTCCATCGTGATTGACGGCGTCGTCTTCACTGGCTACTGGAAGGACTTCCGCAAGACCTATCTCGGCGGCGTCAGCGACAGGCACCTGCGTCGCCTGCTCGGCGACAAGCCCGAGAAGAAACAGCGGGAGAAGGTCGTCAGGATAAAGGTCGGCGACACCATCGTGATCGGGGACGAGGTCAAGGAGACGATGTACGAGGTCACAGCGGTCACCGAGAAGACAGACAAGACGGCGAGCATATCGCTGAAGTTTATTGATGAAACCGTAACGCCTCAAAAGCCTTCGGCGCAGAAGGACAGCAATTTCCGCGCACCGAAGGCGCAGAAGGTCAACGGTCGGGACAGGGACGACGGACGCAGGATCGTGCCGGCCACGCAGGCGGCCGGTGGGGCAATGCAGAAGCAAATCAAGTTGCAGCAAACGGCGTAAGCCCTTACCGAAAGGAAGGCGGCCGATAGGATGAATGAAAATGAAGAACGCAAGCAAGAAACTGACTCAGGCGGCAATCAAGAAGTTGCAGGAGCGGCACGAGAAGCAACTGCTCAGGCAGGCTCTCAGCGGACGCGGACGCGCTCAAGTGGCGTTCCACATCTGGGACGTGAACGAAGAAGCCGAGTACGCAGGCGCCACGCTGACTACGCTTGAAGCTGCCGAAATCCTGTGGGGAGCGGAAGACGAGATTCACGAAGCCGCCGTCCTCGCGGGGAAGCAGGTGATAGGAGAAGCGGTCGCCGAGTTTGTCAACAACAAGGCGAAGGCGTCGGTTGAGTCGGTATAGGAAGAAAACAATGAAGAAGATCAAGATTGAGTTGCACGGCGAGAAGAACTTAAGCAAACGAGCGGCTAAGTTTGAAGCGAACGTAAACAAAGCGGAAGATTGGCTGCGGGTATACCTGCAAAACGGCCCCCGGCCTCGCGTGTATGGCTACGTGCTGCGAAGACTAGCGCAAAGGGGCAAATGTCCCGCCCTCCCGGAGGGAGTCGGGGAAAAGTCCTTCTGGGCCGCCGCCCACAGGCTTGAGATTCACACACGCCGAGACGGACCGAAGGGCGGCCGGCGGTGGCACTTGCCGGAGCACTGCCCAAATTCTAGCGACACGGACATCTGCGAATGCGGCTGCATCGTGCACAGCGATTTATTTGACGAACACGCTCGTTCCTGGGGCGATCTACGCCAATGTCAAGGAGGCAGACGGTTGGACAAGCGAAAGCTGAAGAAGTGCCGTTTCGCTTCCGCGCAGAATATGCCGACCTGATCCCGGACCGGTCAAGGCAAGGGACTGGGCGGCGGTGCAACGAAGCCCAAACCCAGAAGGCCACTGGTGACACGACGATCTCGCCGTTCCAAGCGCCCGATGAGTATTAGTTCCCATGACACTAAGGCTGCGGAAAAAGGAGAAGTGATGAACAATGCCGAAGAAATCATAGGCGACCTGCAAGAAATGAAGGACATGCTGACGGTAGAGCTTGACTCGATCAAAACCGACTTGTACGCCTTGGACGCAGGGTTGGCTTCACGGGTTAACAGCATCGAGCGCAAGCTCGATGAGATGGAAGAGCACGTATACTGCATCCGTTGCCTGCTTGATCGCGAATTCAGGGCGCACAGGGCACGGACTCTTGTACATATGTGGCTTGCGGCCAAGGAATTGCTGCCCGGCTCGGGCAAGGACGAAGCCGCGACGCACAGGCATGTCATTGACAATCTGCTGGACAAAATCCCCGGTCTCTCTGAATAGCTGTGCATCTTCTGCGATTGATCGCAGAGAACAGCGATTTTGCGGCTTTCATTCCGTTCGCTTCCCGCTTTCCATTCGAGGTGTGCGTGCTGCCGAAGGCGCATAGCAGCGCCTTCAGCCAGATCAGTGACTCGGGAGATAGGCACGTTGGCGCACATCTTGCGCGACATTCTGCAAAAGCTGGACAGCACGTTCGGCCGCTTACCCTACAATTTGTCGTTGCAGGACCGCCCTTTTGTGAGACCGCGGAAGGGCTACTGGAAGACCATCGAGGCAGATTTCCACTGGCACTTGGAAATCCTGCCCCAAGTCTTTCGGGTGACCGGGTTCGAGTGGGCATCCGGATTTTTCTACAACCCGGTGCCGCCCGAAATTGCCGCGCAGTGTCTTGCACCCCGCAGCGCCAGTTGAAAATGGCTCACTCAAATCCGTACTCCGCAACCCTCCACGAATGAGCCGTCTTAAAGCAACTGGTGCGAACCCCTGAGGGGACCAATGCCGCTGACCTCTGTCTCCCTTAAACCGACGTGACACCAGTGGTGCACCGCGCCAGCGGCACTAGCAGGCTGCGGAAAAAGAGCCTCTGAGCACTGAATTCCTATCCTTTTTCTTGCTTAATGATGTGGGAAGGAGTCCGTTTCGGCTATCTCGGCTTGCCCATCAACTCGCCCCTGCGCTCAGCAGGCACACTTCGACCCTGCGACTACACTGCTTGAACCGACAGGTTCCTGAGTCGCACCAAGTTGTAGGCTGCGCACGCAAAGGTAAACACCCAATCCACCTTGAACAGACCGCGATGCCGAACCTTGCGGAGCAGTGCAATCGTTTTCAGCCATCCGAAGCATTCCTCAATCCGCTTGCGCTTCCGCTGGCTGACCGCGTAACCCTCATGGCGAGTCGTGCGCTCATCAATCGCGCTGCCACCGTTCCGTTTAAGGTTCTGTGCCACATGCGGCGTCACCTGCATGTGGCGGCACTCGGCCACGAACCCCGCCGTGTCAAAGCCCTTGTCCCCGGCCACCGTCAGCCGCCGCTGCCCCGGAATCTGCTCCAGCATCATCAGCGCCGTGTCGCGCTCGGCTGTCCCGTTGGCCTCCCACACTATCGCGTTCACGATCAGACCGTTCCGGTTCTCCACCAGCAGATTGCCGCTGTAGCTCAGCTTTGCTTCCTTGCCCTCACCCTTGCGGGCCAGCTTTGCATCCGGATCGGTCTTCGATTCATGCGTCCGGTTCGACCGATTCTCGCCATGGAAGTTCACGGTCGGATTGCCGGGATCATCGTCGGAAGGGGAATTCACCCCATCCTTCCGCTGAAGACTCTTCGCCCCTGCCCAAGCTTCCAGCAAGGTCCCGTCCACCGTGAAGTGCTCATCTGAGGTCACGCCCTTCTCCCGCGCCTGCTCTACCACTTCGGCCAGAAAGAGCTTGGCAACTTCCGCCTCCAGCAGCCGATCCCGGTTCTTCGTGAACACCGTCGCATCCCAAACCTCTTCGTCGAGGTTCAGTCCCACAAACCAGCGGAACAAAATGCTGTAATCGATCTCTTCCATCAGCAGCCGCTCGCTCCGGATCGAATACAACATTTGCAGTACCTGCGCTCGCAGCAGTTTTTCCGGCGCAATCGATGGCCTGCCTTCACTCGCGTACATACGGTCGAAGTGCCGCGACAGGCGGCTCAAGACTTCATCCACCATCGTCCGGATGGAGCGCAGCGGATGATCCTTCCGCACCCGTACCTCGGGAGACAAATAACTGAACATGTGGCTCTGCTGGTGATCTGTGCCTCGCATGCTTTCTCGTAGCATGCGTGCCCTGTGGATTACGAGTTGTTTTTCAGCAGCCTGCTAGCGCTAGCCCGCAGTCTTGGGTCATCGATGCAAAGCGTGAGCAAACCGCGTCACGGGTCGGCGTGATTGCCGTCACTGTCATGTCCGCAAATTGCGCCGATCCTTTTACTTCAGAAGTCATCGGGGCGGTGTCTATGACGAAAGATAGATTTGACGCGCTCGGAATCGCATCACAGTGCCGGGAACCGGAGCCGCTGGCGTGCTATGAGCGGCAGAATTTGCGCGAGCAGTCCGAAGGTGACGGGTGCCTGTGCTGCCCGGTGGCCTCTTGGATTACAGCAATGGTGTTGAGCGATAAAGAAAGTCTCGCTCTTGGGAACCTGCCAATTTCGGATCAATGTCTTGAACCCAATGCCATGGGGCGGATAGGCGAAGGCATCGCCTCCATTCAAGGGGCAACACTCGGGCTCAAAGCTGCCTGACGCTGCTGGCTTAGCCTCCATGGAAAGCCGTAAGGAGGGCTGCCATGAATCCCGAACTCCCTTTTGACAGCATCGAGAGCGCACACGAGTTTGTCGGACTGTTTGTCAAGGCTGTCCTTGAGTCCAAGCGCGACATCGACGCGGACATCCAAAGAGAAATGGGCTCGAATGTCCCGCGGCGTTTGGAGGCACTGCAAATCGTCGCCTACAAGCTGGACGCGCTTGAGCTTTACCTGACGAAGAGTCGCCGGATTCTCAACGACCTGCGTTCCCTGCGTCGGCTTCTTTTTGAAGAACGGGCTAGTGGCGCTCAGGCTCTTCGACCGAAGTCGAGTGCAATAACAAAACCTGACGCTTCTGGGAGTCCTTCGCCCGAGGTGAGCGGTTCAGGTGTCGCTCCTGAGAACGCGGTCGCTCCTCACGCGAGTGTTTGCGCGGCGGTTCGGAAGCGAGCGGTTTCATCTTCTCGCGATCCTCACCCTAATGTAGTGGCAGCCGATGCTTGGTATATCAGGTCGGAGTTCAAAAGCGAGTCAACGGCCAGCCAGACAGGTGTTTTATGCGACACGAAGCGTGGTTGAAATCCGAGCTTGAGTACGGCCACGACCTAGTCCACTCTGCCTTGCGGTCGGCAGGGGATTATGCGCTCGCAACTGAGCCGGTGGGCTCGTTCCTCGCCCGGTCGGCACGGGCATCCCTGCCTTGGGCGGCAATCGGCGCTTCCGTGGGACTGCTCTACTCGGCGCGGAAGCACGAATCGATACGCAACCAAGTCCTGTTCGGCATCCTTGGCGGAATTGTTGGATTTGGAACGAACGCGACGCTTAGCACGCGGCAGTTGGCGGGCGAGATGGTTCACGGTGTGGTGCGAAACATCAACACCGTGCGTGACGCACATTGGCTGGCCAAGCATCCCATCGACTATGCGTGACGCCGCCGTTGCCGAGTTGGACTCCCGCCGGTTTCTTCGCAGGCAGGATCGCCCCCGTGCCGCAGATTGTCGTCTACAACCCGAGCCACAGGGGCATCCGGAAACCGATTGCGCACTGGTTGAGGCCCGACGGCAAGACGTTCTGTGGGCGCGACCCCAAACGCAGCGTCGGCTGGGAGCCGCACGATGGTTCGCCGTGTCGCATGTGCGGCAGGTGCATGCGGTCGGCTCGCGGTGCGACACAAAAAATCAGCGGAAGATCGACGCTGAGATGATGCCGAAAGCGCCGCTCGGGACTTGCCCGCGCTCGCAGGGAAAGCGAGTAAAGTTGAAGTATGGTCGGGCTCCCTTACCAACTTCCGTGGAGGCGTTTCGTCTGCGTTCTCCCACAAGCTCGGCTACCGCCCGCAAAAGGCGGGTCGGGGTTCGGCGAGGGTGTTCTTCAGAGCGCCTGAAGCACCAGCTGGTAGTTGCAGCCGTGGGGGTACGGCCTGCCGCACACCATCGGCACCACTTTGCCGCAGCCGCATTTGATCGTGCCGTCCACGATGCCTTTCGTACCTGTTGGGCCTCAGCCCCCGCAGCGCAACGCCTTCGGCTGCATCTCATCCATTATCCGGTTTATGGCGATCATCCTGATCTTCCCCGATGTGTCGCTCTCGAGCCGCTAGAGAATGCCGAACCAGCCGTCTGCCACGGGTCCCTAGGCTCTAGCAACGACTTTGGCATGCAGCCTCTTGATGTTCTCGGCGCTGTGGACTAGGGCGCTGCAATACGACCCGCATGCCGCGGCGGCGTGGGAGATGTTGCCCATGCTATCGGCGAACGTCGCCAGCAGCATGTCGCTTGCGTCCGCGTATTCGCGAAGCGCCTCCGCGTCGCCTGCGTGCGAGGCGCGGAGCCTTCGGTACGCGAGAAGGAACCCCCGACCAGCTTCCTCCGTGGTTATCTCATCAGCCCCGAGTTTCATGCCTTGAGGTGCTCCCTGACGCTCTTCAGAAGTACTGGTGAGGGGTCTATCTCTGGCCGAAGCTCAGCGATTTCGAGCAGTGCGCTCTCGATGTGGAGGTATCCGATGCGGTGCATCCAAGCGGCTGCGAAGATCGGTGACCGGCTCATCCCCGCGCCGCAGTGGAGCAGAACCCTTCCGCCGCGAATGTGCTCTGCAATGGCGGTCATCACCGCCTCGAACTGGGATATGGGGACTGGGCGGGCATCGTCAATCGGGATGCGCACATACTTGATGTCGCGGCGTTTCGGCACTACCTCTTCGGTACACAGCGAAATGACCGCCGTAATCCCAGCCGAGTTGTCGGCCGCAAGGCGTTCGGCGTCCTTGATCCCGCCAACGAACAATCGCGAACAGAGTCTGGACAAGGGCATCAACCCTCCTTGCCGCCACTGACCCCAAGGGATTCCTTGTGCTCACACTCGGCACGCATACAAAGAAGGAAGTCAGGTTCGTCGATTCCAACGTTGTAGACGGTCTCGGAGCCGCATGCGGGGCACGCCGGAGCAGCGGCCTCGATCATGCTGTCATCCTGCTCTTCCCAACCCCCGTCTCCCGAGCGCAGGAGCCTCCGGATGGCGTGCTCACAGATGGCGGCGTCCGGCCCAAACAGGGTCAAGTGGTCGAGGACGTGATCCCATAGGAGCTGTCCGATCTGCCTGTCCTCGAGTTGGGCGAGGCGCCGCTTGAGCGTTCCGGCGACCCAGAGAGTGCACACCACCTGCTCGAACGGGTGCTTGGAATTCATGAGCTTCCGCTGCGCCGCGATGAGCTCGTGCACGTCAAATTCTTTGTCTGAAGGCTTCTCCAGCGGCATCGTCCTGCTTTAAACCTACCGAGCGGCGAGGAGAATCGGCTAAGAGCCGATTTCATGTGCAAGTCGTCGGCGGCGCAAGGGGGCACGGGCCGGGCCTACGTGGGCGAGGGCGGAACGAGCGGTCAGTTATGTGACAATCGCCGTTCGAATGAAGCGAGTAGATCTCGACCCTGAGAAAAGGAGAGGGATTATGAAAGTGTTCGTGACAGGTGCGACAGGATACATCGGCGGTTCAGTTTCGGATCAACTGGTCCAATCTGGATACCAGGTCATGGGTCTCGTTCGCTCCAAGGAAAAAGCAAAGCTATTGAAAGATCGAGGAATTGAGCCGGTACTTGGTTCGCTCGACGATCGCGATGTTCTTACCCGATCCGCAAAAGAGTCTGACGGAGTGATCCATGCTGCGAGCGCAGATCAACAGGGGGTCGTGGAAGTTTTCGTGGCAGCCCTTGCGAGAAGCGGCAAATTTCTCATTCACACAACTGGCTCAGGCATTGCCAATGACCAAGCTGACGGCGAATATGCCGCCAAGACCCGCATTATGGAAGACACTTATTTTGAGGCCGTCCCGTTTAGGCAAGCACGATTCAAGATGAATCGATATGTGCGGGAAGCAGGGATCGATCAAGGCATTCGAACCGTCGTGATCTGTCCGGCCATGATTTACGGTCAAGGGCGCGGTCTCCATACGGAGAGCGATCAACTTCCCAAGCTCATTGCCATCTCAAAACAGGCTGGGGCGGGCATCTATTTCGGTAAGGGTCTTAATCGATACTCCAACGTCCACATCGATGACTTGGTTGATCTTTATCTGCTGGTCATTGAGAAAGCTCCATCTAGTTCCTTTTTCTTCGCCGAAAATGGCGACGCTTCGTTTAAGGAGATCGCGGAACTGATCGCCAGAACACAGGGCTTGGACGGGAGAACAATGAGCGTGGGGATTGATACCCTCATCGCCCAATTCGGTGATGAGGGAAGGTTTGGCGTGGCGGCAAACAGCTTTGTTCGTGCCACGAACGCGAGACGACTTGGATGGAACCCCACGGGCGAATCTCTCGCGTCATTTTTCAACGGTTATGTGTCGGGAAAGTGATGACAAAGGGGGTTGTAGTCCCCGAACAGTTCGGTCGCCCAGTTTTCGCGGACTCGCAAGGGGCGGGCGGCAAGCACGCGGACGGCGCAAGGCGGGACCTGTAGAACCCTGAGGTGGCTGCCAGAAACTCCGCGCAGGCACGGCGCGCGTCCGCGCTTCTTCCGGCCTGCATCGCCGACTCGATGGATTTTGCAATCGTGAGCAGATGGCCGTTCTGGGGCAGGTCGAGCGTCCCGATCCGGTCACTCTCCAGAAAACCTGCGCGGCTTGCCTTGCGTGGAGGAGCGTCGGTCAGCATCACAACCACCCGCCAGTTTTGACGGAAAGAATGGCCAGAGCCATCTCCAGCTTCTGCATGGCTTCGACGATGGCCTCCCGAGGCGCTGGGTGCTTGTCCGCTTGCTCCCAGAGCTTATGCAGGATTCGGTGTGCCTCGGCGATATGCTGGGCCGCTTCTGCGTGTTGGGAATGCTGTTCTGCTGTTGGCTTGTCCGTCGCCACATCTGCCTCCTTTGGCCGATTCTACCCCCGGCGAGCTTTGAGCCAACTCAGGCAGTGCACCCGCGACAGCACTGTCTTCCGAATGGCAGCCACTGCATAATGCCAACCATGAGAATGGGACTACGCCTAGCTCAACGAATGATGGACCTGCTCATCCCAAGTGGCTGCTCACACGAGTTCGCATGGCCCCGCAAACGCCAAGATGGCGAGCACTATCAGGTATGCCGATTATGTGGGGCTGAATACGCATACGACTGGCGCTCGATGTGTCGATGCGGGCGGATGCAGCAAATCCCACAATCTCTCCCACCTTCTTGTGGCTTGCCCCCGGGGGACGAGAGCACCAAATCGGCTCAAGACCTCACTACCGCCTAGCCATCTGCCATAACCACTTCCTTCGGCGTGTGAGCAGACGGACTCTTTATAGCCTTTCGATGTGAAAGTTGCTGCAATTGCTCGCGAGTCGCAAGCTATCTCGGGTTAACGTTTACGAGCCGCCCAAAAGGCGTCCGGCGAGCTTTACGGCATCAGATGCGGAAATCGCAGGAAAACGTTCCTCCCGAACCTCTGGCGCCTGCGGCTCTTCTCGCGCCTGTGCGTTGAGACGAGCCGACTGTCTGAGGGCGGCAATGCGTCGGGCTGCTTCGGCTACATTGGCGCCACCAGGGCTGCGAGTCGGATCAGCAGACGGATCGTGGTCCGCTCCCGCCCGGCGGAGCGTCTGCTGGTGCATTGAACTCCGGCACTCCGCGGCAGAAGCCGTGACGTACGGACGTTGAGGGACATAGAAACCGAACTTCTGGTGGGCGCACTCGCCCTGAACGAAGGCAATGAACGTCGCACAGTCTGCATCGGCGCCCCTGAGGTCGATCAGCACAAGATCGTAGGTGCCGGGCTTCCACAGAGTTCTAGCCACAACGGTCTCAGCGGCGCGATCCACCAAGACGCCTCGGTTTATCAATGCTTCCGCACGAATCTCGCGGCGTCGGTCATCGAAGTCCAATAGCAGGATCCTTTTCGCCGCATCCTGGGGCACGGACGCATGCAACAACTCCATGGTAAGTTCCTCCCACCTGCTCCGGCGCCGCCCCCCGTAGAAAGGCAAGAAGGTATATGTACCCGTGAGACCGCGCGGGCTGACGCCATCGCATTTCGGAGGGCCGCACGGCCACTCGGGTTACATCCTATCGCATTTGGACCTGAGATTTCGGCTGCGCCTTTTTTTCTTGCGAGCAGCGGCTCACACAACCATAATCGCCCGTGGCACGTCTTAAGAGGGAGCACTGCGGGTGAGCATGGTGTCGTCTCTCCTCCTCGAGAAGCGCATCTCCGGACTGGTTGCACTGGCCGTCCTGATTGCCATAGCCGGTGTGCTCATCTCGCCCGCGGTGCCCAGCGCACCCACCTTGCTTCCGGTCAGTGCCCTGCTGCTCGTCGGCCTAATCATCGTCTGTTCCCATGCCGCGGTGCATGTGCGATGGCCGCTGCGGGTGCTTCTCAGACGTGCGGAACTGATATTTCCAGCCGCCTCCCTTGAGTTCGTGACCGCCGCTCGTCCACTGCGCTGCTGAAACATCGCCTGCTCCTCTTCCATCCTCTGTCGTTGGCAAACCCATTTCGCCATCCCCTATGGAGGACACATTGTGACTGCGAGCGCTGCAACCAACTCATCGAAGAACCTGAGAGCGCGAGAGGTGCTGGCGGCCTGGTACCGCATCCTGACTGGAAGCGCACCGATGCTTTCCATCGAGATCACCAAAGAATGTCCCCTAAGCTGTCCGGGGTGCTACGCGTACAACGAGCAGCATTTGGGAGGTGCAGCAACCCTACGCGACCTCAGCGATTTTCGCGGAGAAGAGTTGGTTCGCCGGGTTGTGGACCTCGTCAGGCAGCACCGGCCCATGCACGTGTCGCTCGTGGGCGGGGAGCCGCTGATGCGCCGCAAGGAACTCGAGCAAATCCTGCCTCAGCTCAGCGAACTAGGCGTCTTCACGCTGGTGGTAACCAGCGCCGTAGCTCCCATTCCCGCGGCCTGGATGGAGATCCCCCGGCTCCGCGTCACGGTTTCGGTGGATGGCCTGCCCGAGCATCACGACATCCGGCGCAAGCCGGCAACCTACGAGCGCATCCTCAAGAACATCGCCGGTAGGGAGGTCAACATCCACCTCACCATCACCCGGCCCATGGTGCACAGCGCCGGATACCTGGAGGAGTACTTCGCCTTATGGAGTGCCCGCCCCGAGGTCAATCACATTTGGTTGAGCACCTACACGCCCCAGGCGGGCGAGGAAACTTGCGAGATGCTGACTCGGAACGACCGCGCGGCCCTGTTGCAGCAGATGCCGCACTGGCAGCGCGCGTTCCCGAAACTGTTGATGACGGAAGCCATGGTGGACGCCTTCGCCCGGCCTCCAGACAATCCTGCCGAGTGCATATTTGCCAAAATGTCGGTGAACTACTCCGCGGACTTGAACACTCGGGTGGAACCCTGCATCCTGGGTGGCGCGCCCGATTGCCGGCAGTGCGGCTGCGCCGCCAGTGTCGGTTTCCATTCGCTGCGCCATACCGCCCTGATCGGACCCCTGAAGGTGGGACATTTGGTCACTGGGTCGGTCGCGGTCGGCGCGACGGTTGGCCGCTGGCGACGGTCCATCGAACCGGAGCGATGGCGGCGGAAGCCAAGGGCGCAGGAAAAAAGGTTGGTGCAACTGCGCGCGCCTTAGCTTGCGCAACGCCCAGCGAGACATGGGCAAGGCATTTGCGCGACTCAGTTGCCGCCAAAGCCCCGCGCATGGTATGTTCCAGGTGCGTTAGATTTGAAATCGGTTGTGAGCAGCTCTCGCTTCAACAGCTAGCATCTGCCTGCAGTACCTTCCGACTTCTCTCCGGCGTAAATAAACAAAGGAAAGCTACAACACAATGGAACAAGGAACAGTCAAGTGGTTCAACGACGCTAAGGGCTTCGGCTTTATCAGCCGCCAGAGTGGCGAGGACGTCTTCGTACACTTCTCCGCCATCCAGGCCAACGGATTCCGCAGCCTGCAGGAAGGGCAAGCGGTTCAGTTCAACGTCGTAAAAGGACCCAAGGGGTTACAGGCGGAGAACGTCCAGCCTCTCTAAGCTGACCGTCACAACCCGTAAACGGCGCTCGCATCGCGAGCGCTTTTCTTTTTGAGATTCTGATTGTGTTATGGAACCAGCTGATCGCTACGCCTGGTGCGCTTGCGGCAAAGGCAGCGGGTGCGCCAGCCCGAACTTTGTGAGCATCCGGATCACCGGCCATGCCGGATCGAACTCCCATCGCCGCATGCTGAACTTGGATGAGGCCGGATACTGGTGATGGTTGTTGTGCAGACCCTCTCCTCCGGTCAGCCACGCCACACTGCGCAGATTGGTGGCGGTGTTGTTGAAGTTCTTGTAGCCCGCGAAATGGCAGACGCTGTTGATGACGGCGCTGGCGAAGACATAGGCCGCGCCCTGCGCCTCGAAGGTCACTGCGCCAAGCACCGGGCCCGCCCAGGCGCCTGTCAGCAGATGAAAGCCGTACATGAATGCCGCCAGCATGATGCCCAGCCCGATCCAGCCATTCGACAGGACCGCCTCGCTGCGGGTCCGCGGGATGTCCTGCGTATATTTCCCCACCACCTCCGGCTTCTTGGCCTCCTGAGCGTAGTAGATGGCGTTCCAGAGCAGTACCTTCATCAGTCCCTTCAAATACGGGCTGTGGGGATCGCCGTCCTCGTCGGTGAAGTGGTGGTGCTTGCGATGGACTGCCACCCATTCCCGCATGGAGATCCCCGTGAACAGCCAAATTTCAATTCGCATGGCCAGGGCCACCGCCGGGTGCAGCTTCAGGCCCTTATGCGCCATGGTACGATGCAAGTAGATGG
>Ga0187777_10000516_pt1 | contig 26329 bp, 24 predicted proteins | sample 1015_Q2_SP5_10_M_FD_132416 | JGI IMG/M metagenome (GOLD analysis project Ga0187777, IMG submission 132416) | Tropical peat soil microbial communities from peatlands in Department of Meta, Colombia - 1015_Q2_SP5_10_MG | ecosystem: Environmental > Terrestrial > Soil > Wetlands > Peat | place... | reverse complement strand
CAGGCTAAGTCCATGATTCCAAAGGATTGATGGGGAGAGGGTATACCTCTTCTCAAGCTAAGCTGAGAAGTGAGAACTGCGTTCTCACTCTACCCACGAGGGAGTCAGCTCCCCGTTGGGGAAGCTGATGCGCAGAGTCTTCTCGGCGCCCGGCAGGAACCTGCCGGAAATGGTCCGCGTCTGCTGGCGGCCATCGGACTGCGTCACCTGCAGCTTGAGTTCGTGCACGCCTTCGGTCGTAGGCACGGTGAAATCGAAGCTGCCTGCAAGCTGGGTTTTCTTCATGCCGAAGAACTGCTTTCGGATTCCGCCGCGGTGCAGGGTAGCGGTTTGCGCCAGCTTGTCATCGAGCCAGAGTGAAAGCTCGGCGCTGTAAAAAGGGTGCGTGCCGCGCACCCGCAGCGTCGCCGCCTTGGCCCCGAAAAATGAGCCGATGGAGTCACTGCCGCTCGTGGCTGATGCGGGCGTCGCTGTTGTATCGGTGCCCTGCGTGATCTGCGGCGCCGGTGGCGGCGGCCGGAAGAACGAGATCGTCGCCACGATCGCGAGCAGCAAGGCCAGCACCAGCGCGATGCGGAATGGCGGCGAGATGCGCTGCATCATGCCGCGGATTCCGGGCTGGTAGATCACCGTCGTAGTGGATGTCGCCTCGCTTGTTGCGCTTGTCCCCGGCATAGGCGCGACTTGCGTTCGCTCGGCCGCTGGGGCATCTTGCGTGCGCGAGCGCGGCGGCAAGCCCCGGCGCAGATCGTCGAGATCGGCCGCAAAAGCCAGGCCGTTCTGGTAGCGCTTCTCGGGCTTCTTGGCCAGCGCGCGCAGCACCACGTAGTCGTGATTAGCGTTCAGCTCCGGATTCAGCTCCGAAGGCGGCCGCGGCTCCTGATAAGCGATCTTGAATACCAGTTCGTTCACGCTCTCGCCGCTGAACGGTTTGGAGCCGGTGAGCAGAAAATAGAGGACCACGCCCAGCGAAAAAATATCCGACCGGCCATCCAGTTTTTCGCCGCTCAGTTGCTCCGGCGAAAGATAAGAGGGCGTGCCCAGCACCTGGCCCGGCGCCGTGTACTCGGTGAGCGTCAGTTTGGCCACGCCAAAATCGGTGATCTTGGCGCGGCCCTCCTGTGTCACCATGATGTTGGCTGGCTTGACGTCGCGGTGCACAATGCCCTGCGCATGCGCGTAGTGCAGCGCTTCGGCCACTTGCTTGATAAGTTCCAGGATGGCGACAGGCGATTGCTGGCTCATCGTCTCCAGCGTTCGCCCGGCGATGTATTCCATCACGATGAACGGCGTATGGCTCTCGCCTTCGCCTTCGCCCACGTCGTAAACGGTCACGATGCCGGGATGCGAGAGTTTGCCCGCCGCCTGCGCCTCGCGGACGAAGCGCTCTAGGAATTCGCGTTCCTTCTCTTTAGTGATGCCGGCAGTCAGCAGGATCGTCTTGATGGCGACGGTGCGGTCGATGCGCGGATCACGCCCCCGGAAGACGGTGCCCATGGCTCCGCGGCCGAGTTCAGCGACGATCTCGTAGCGCCCCAGCTTCTGCATCGCTCCCAGATTACTACGGCTTCTTGCGCCGCGAATCTGCTTACGCAACTCGACCAGTGCTGGATGGCGGAATGGCGTTACCAAAGTAACGGCCACGTTACGTAAGTCACGTTTACACCCTGTACTAGTGAGTTTAGAGTCGTACTCGTTAGGCAGTTCTGGGGGAGGACTGCCGAAGGGTGCCCTGCAGCCGCGAGGTTGCAGGGCTTCTTTATTCAGCTTGCGGGGCGCGCCCAGAACTCGCTGGATGTGACGACCGGGAAGGCCTCGAAATTCACCAGGTCATCCCAGCGTTTCATCCACTGCGCCAGCGCCTCTGGATCGGCGGCTTCCATGAGCTGGAAGCATCGGCTGCCGTCGGTTTGCATCCAGCTGGCGATGTAGGTCACGCCTTCAGGCAGCATGCGGCCTTTGTGCTGAAAGCGTTCGCCGACCCGTTTGGCGTCGCCGTGTTTGAAGAGCTCGATCACCATGAATGTCATGGTCGTGAGTGTAGCGAAGTTCGCCGCCTGCCGGACAGCCGGTCACGAATCTTTCCCATTGCGTCAACATCTAATGGAAGTGTTAGAGTAGAAAGAGGTTCCGGGGAAGGTCTTTCCGCGATCATCTTTGCTCAAGAACTGAAAGGCGGAGTAATCATGGCAGGTAGTAGTGTGATGGAAGTGAACGACACCAACTTTGAAAAGGAAGTGCTGCAATCCTCGCAGCCGGTGATGATCGATTTCTGGGCGAACTGGTGCGGGCCCTGCAAGGCGCTGGCCCCGGTAGTGGATGAAGTAGCGCAGGCCTACAACGGCAAGATCAAGGTCGTGAAGATGGATGTCGACAAGAACTCTGCGACTCCCGGCCGCTACGGCGTGCGCGGCATCCCCACTCTGCTCTTCATCAAAGACGGCACTGTGCGCGATACTCTGGTAGGCTATGTCCCCAAAGAGGCCATCGAGAAGAAGTTGAGCTCGATCATCGCGTAAGAGATTTTTTCTTGGATCAGGCCCGGCTACGGCCGGGCCCTCTTTTTCTAGAAGGGATTCTTTCGCAGCTTGAAGGGGATGCGGACCACCGCTTCCAGATCCACCGGCTGGCCATTCTTGGTCGCAGGGTAAAAGTGCCAGCGCTCCAGCGCCACCCGCGCATTCTCGTCGAGCCGGTCATCAATGCCCTGCAGCACCCTGACATCTCTCACGCTGCCGTCGCTGTGGATCACGGCATAGAGCATGACCACGCCTTCCACGCCATCACGCGCCACCTCCGGCGGATATGCGGGATCGACCTTCTGCTGCGCGATGGGCGCGGTCAGCTCGCCGGGCGCGATCTTCATTCCCAGCTCGGCAAAGCGGATGATCCAGCTTCCCGTGGCTGAGGTCAGGTTAGGCATGCTGAGAGTGAGCGAGTAATACTTCTTGCCGCTGAACAGCCGGTCCTCGATGCGCTCGTTGGACTCGGGCGCTGAGGCCGCTTCCGGCACCTTCGGCGGAGCAACTTTGGCAACCACTTGTGGCTCCGGTTTCTTCGCCGGACGCTGTGCGACTGCGCCTCCACTGACATTACCGACATTCGCGCCGTTGGGCGGAGCGCCCACAGAAAGTCCGGGAATGGAGGCACCGCTGCTTGAGCCTCCGCCCGGACCAGGCGCGCCGCCGCCGCCGCTGCCTGCGCCGCCGGCTTTGATGTCAGGAGTTCCCGGCGCATCCGGTTTGCCTTCAGGCGTAGCCGCGAACTGGCCATGCCTTTCGCCGCCGGGCACCGAGATCGGGCCCTGCACCACATCGGGAGTCAGGCCGAGCGCGATCAACTGTCCCATCGCCTGCGAACCCTTGCCGCCGTTGAGCGCGGTCATCGACGGCGGAGCCGGCACGTCCTTGTCGGAAGGCGTCGCGGCGCTGTTCTCCGTGCTGCCCGAGGCGCGCTGCTCAGGAACCGGCATCTTGGGCTCTTCCACCTGCACGTTGCTGCGCGCAAGGTTGATGTCGCCCAGCTTGCGCTTCAGGGTCTCGGGAGTCAGCGGAGGCTCGACCACTGAAGGCTGCGGAACATTGGGGATCGGCATCTGCGCCAGTCTGCGCTGCGCTGTGGTCGGAGCCGGCTGGACCACCGTGACCGCAGCCAGCGGAAAAACCAGCCGCGGTTTGGCGCGGGTTAGCGCCTGCACCGGGACCGGCGCCAGCGTGGGCGTCATCACTGCCATGTTGGGCAGCGTTACGTGCTGCGGCAGAATCCTGACGCTGCTGGGGTCGATCACCGTCTGCTCGCGATTATCGGGATGCATGGGCAGCGAGACGATCGGCTGCCGGGAATACTTCGGCTCTCCCTTCATAGGCACTTTCGCCGGTTCGCTGCTGGAGCGGATCTCCGGCAGGTACTCGGAGATCTTGTAGTAGGTGATGGTCCGTGTCACCGGCGGCTCGGGTACATAACCGGGCAGCGAGAGCAATATGAGCGTGGGAACAAGATAGAGAAATGCCAGCGCTGCGGCATGATAGAGAGCGGATAGGAGAAACGGGCGTCCCTCTATCCGAGGCTGTACAAAAACGTCGGGCCAGAAGGGCGCGGGCTGCGACGTCAGGCGCGGTGGCGGAGGCTGATGGCGGAACTCGTCAGCTATATCCTGCAGCACCGCCTTCCACCAGGGTTGCCAATATATGAGCAGCTGCGGCGGCATTAGGGCGCGCACCGGGGCAGCTGCAGCCGGATCCGTCGGCGCTTCTTGAGGTGACTCGGGGAACAATGACTCCTGCGCGTTTCTATCCATGATGGGCGCGCGCGCTGGGTAACACTAGGCTGATTATATCCGCGACGGCGGTCGTTCTCGCTTGATTGTCGTGGATCTTGGCGATGAGCTTACATAGCCAATTCCGCAGAACGCGCATACACTGCTGATGTGCGAAGGTGTTTGGTCCCAATATTCCTTGCGCTGCTCGGCGCCGGTTTGCGGGCGCAGTCGCCTGCTCCGGCACGCTTCGGGGATGATATCAGCGGGCTCTACGCATTCTTCCGCGATGGCGAAAGTATCCAGCTCACTGTGCAGCACGGCTCGCTGGAGGGCTGGGTGCACACTTATGGATTTCTCGACAGCGATCGGGATGTCGAGGTAGACCGCTTTTTTGAGAAGTCCTCGCTCGAAGGCGACCAGATCTACTTCATCACCAAGCCTTTGCACGGCTGCTGGGTCGAGTTCAAGGGACGGATCGAGCGCGGCGAGGGACGTACACGCGAACTGGAAGGCTATTACCGCCTGGTGGGACATGTGACGGAATACATCACCGACGCTGACCATCGGCAGACTACGCAACAGCGCGATGTGGTCTTCAAGTCGCAGGCCCAGGCGCTGGCTGCGACACGCTGATTTCTGAGCTATGAGTTCCCAAAAACAGGCTGGCCGTGCATATCTCTGTGACCCTTCCACGGCTCGAACGTCCATAGCGATGGGGCAGTGTTGCGGGAACCTAAGAGCGGTTTCAGGCGTATTCTTGTTACAGTCTTTGCAATAAGGTTCAAAGCAGCGCTAGACCGGGCGAATGGCCAAAAAACGCATCCTTTTACGCGAGCCGGCGCAGGTGGCGATCGAGACCATGCGCGCCCACAAGCTGCGTTCTTTCCTCATGCTGCTGGGGATCGTGCTCTCCGTCTCCACCCTCATTATTGTGGTTGCGCTCATCGAGGGGACCAACCAGTACATCGCCGACAAGGTCGCGAATATAGGCTCCAACGTGTTTCTGGTGCACCAGTTCCCGCTCATCACCGATACCGAACAGTTCGTGAAGGCGCAGCGCCGCAACCGCAAGATCACCTGGGAAGACTTCGAAGCCATGCGCGACGGATTGAAGCTGCCCAAGGCGGTCGGCGTAGAGGTGCGGACTTTCGTAAAGGCGCGCAACGGCCAGGAAAATATGGATGACGTGAACGTGCGCGGCGTCACCGCCAACATCGGCGAGATGGATATCGAAGAGCCGGCCACCGGGCGCTACATCACAGACTTCGACAATGAGCACCGGTCGGAGGTCACCATGATCGGTGCCGACGTGGCCAAACGTCTTTATCCCAACCAGGACCCGATCGGACAGCAGATCATGATCGACAGCCGTCCCTTTGAGATCGTGGGTGTGGCCAAGCCGGTGGGCACCGTGCTCGGCCAATCGCAGGATGGCTTCGCTTACGTTCCCATCCAGACTTTTTTCAAGATGTATGGCGCGCAAACGCAGAGCCTTTCCGTGAACATTCAGGCGCGGGGCCCGGAGTGGATGGAGCGCACCCAGGAAGAGACGCGCATGCTGATGCGCAACCGCCGCCATCTGGGCCCTCACGATGAAGATAACTTCGGCATTCTGGCCTCGGCCGGCCTGCTCGATCTGTGGCACAACCTGACCGGCGCCATCGCCAGCAGCATGGTCGGCATTGTCTCGGTTTTCCTGCTCATTGGCGCTATCGTCATCATGAACGTGATGCTGGCCAGCGTGACCGAGCGCACGCGCGAGATCGGCGTTCGCAAGTCCGTGGGCGCGCGCAAGAGCGACATCCTCATGCAGTTCCTGGTAGAGGCGGCGACCATGAGCCTGATCGGCGGCGCCATCGGGGTCAGCTTCGCTTATTTTGTGGCGTTGGTGGTGCGCAATGCCACCTCGGTGCGCATGGTCGTTCCTGTTTTCTGGGTCTTCTTCGCGCTGGTGGTATCAACATCTGTAGGCGTGATCTTCGGACTTTACCCCGCGCGCAAGGCCGCACGGCTCGATCCCATCGAGGCCCTGCGCTTCGAAATGTAAAAACATGGCAAGTCGCTTCGAACTCGGCGAAAACGCACAGATGGCGCTCAAGACGGTGCGCGAGAACAAAGTCCGCTCGTTCCTGACGGTGCTGGGTGTCGTCATCGGCGTGACCACATTGATTGCGGTGGCCTCCATCATGGTGGGCCTGGATGAAGATATGCGCGGTTTCCTCAACGATTATGGTCCCGACACGCTCTTTGTCTTCAAGTTCAGCCCGGGGATCCACGTAGGACGGCTCACCAATGAAGAGCGCATGCGTAAGCCGCTCACCATCGAGGACGTGAACGCCCTCAAGGGCGAGGCTTCGGCCATCCAGGATGTGACGGCTGAGGTCTTTCCGCGCATCGGCACTATGCGCGGTTACATACCGGTGGCGCGCTACCAGAACCATGAGATCAGCAATGTGGATTACTCCGGCGCCCTGCCCAGCTATCCCGACGTGTACAACGTGAGGATGGAGCGCGGCCGCTACTTCACCGAGGTAGAGAACGAGCACCGCGAAGACGTTGTGGTCATCGGCCATGACATTGCTGACACGTTTTTCCCCGGCGAGGACCCCATCGGCAAGACGGTTCTGGTAGACCTGATCCCTTATCGCGTGATCGGCGTGGAAAAGCCGCATGCCGGCAATTTCTTCAAAGACCAGTCAGCCGACCGGGTCTGCAAGGTGCCGTTCCGCAGCTATCAAAAGCACTACCCGCAACGCGATGAGCTTTTTGTCGGTGTCAAACCGGTCCCCGGCATGAAGGCGACGGCTGAGGACCAGGTGCGCGAAGTCCTGCGGCGCACGCGCAAAGTCCCGTTCAACAAGCCTGACAACTTCGGGCTGTCGAGCGCCGATGAGATCGCCACCCAATTCCATCAGATCACCGGCATGGTGGCGCTCATCACCGTGGTGCTCAGCTCCATCGGCCTGCTGGTAGGGGGTGTAGGTGTGATGAACATCATGCTGATGTCGGTGACCGAGCGCACGCGCGAGATCGGCGTGCGCAAGGCGATCGGCGCGCGCCGCCGCGATATCATCTGGCAGTTCCTCACCGAAGCCATGACGCTCACCGGCCTGGGCGGCATCATCGGCGTCTTTGTCGGCTTTGTCATCAGCCTGCTCATCAACCTTGCGCTGCCGGCGCTGCCCTCGGCCGTCCCTGCCTGGGCCGTTTTCACCGGAGTGCTGGTCTCGATGAGCGTGGGATTGTTCTTCGGCATCTATCCCGCGGTAAAGGCGGCAAGGCTGGATCCGGTGGAAGCGCTGCGCTACGAGTAGGTGTTGAGGTTTCTTTGCCGGTGCAAAGATTCTCCGGTCCTTATTTCCTGTCTTCCAGGACCTCGTTGGGATCGTAGTGATAGATTCCCCTGACTACGCTGGACAGAGGTTTTCGCTGCAAGACATAGATGAAGGGGCGCGCCGCTTCGCCCTTCCTTTCATTTGCCAGTTCATACAACTCGCCAAGATAGGAGATCGTGGTGAGCTGCGACCATTTCTTGGGCCGGCAGCTGGCGATCTGCAGTGACTGGGCATCGCCGGAAAGTATCACTTCGTCTGCCACGCGTTGGCCGAGCCGCATCTCGCGACCGCGCGCTTCGAGTTGTGTCTGCAAAGAGGCCAATAGGTGGAGAGGAAGGCTGGGGAGGGTCTCATTGCTGGCGATCGCGCCCACTGCCCGCACTATTCCCTCCAGAGCAAAGAATATGAGCAAGAGCGTTGAGAAATGGAGCAGATACTCCAGAGCAATGATGGTCCCCACACCCATGGGCGCCGATTCGCCGTTCTTCTCCACCATCGCTGTCATGGCGGTAATGTTCAGTTCGCTCAATCGCTGCGCAGAGTAGAGCTGATAGCGGTGGATCAGCAATACGAGAGAGAGAAAGAACTCGGCGAACCCGCCGATGATCGCACCAACTGCAGGGATGCGATAGCTGGAAAACCTTCCTCGATATCGCTGCGGCAGGAAAGCGAGAAGGGTGGCGGCGAAGGAGTTCATTGGAACTTGAGTCTATCTTAGAAAATGACACCTTTGACTCAACGATTGGGATTGTTCTTCGGGATCTACCCCGCGGTAAAGGCGGCGCGCCTCGATCCCGATCGAGGCGCTCCGGTACGAATAACTGGCTGCAAGTCATTCCTCGCGTGGCCAGCCTTCTCTGGTAGTCATCATGGTCATCGGCTTGCCGGTCTCCAGCAGTGTCTTCAGACCAGAAAGGACCAGTGGCCAGCCCTTGGTGATGCCCTTCAGCATGTCTGAATTGGGCTCCAGTTCATCGTGCGTGATGGTGAGGCGTGTCGTATCCACCACCTTCTTCAGTTCAAAGGTCACGCGCGAAACTCCGGCCGCGCGCTCTTCATCCGCCGGACGCGACCAACTGACCACCAGCCGCCGCGGAGGGTCACTCTCCAGAACCTTGCCCACGATGTCCACCAGGCGATCATTGTCGTGGTCGCGATGCTGCCATTTGGAACCCACTTTCCAGTCAGAGGCGTTCACGCGATTACCCCAGTACTGTCTGGTCATCTTGCTGTCGCGCAAAGCGTCCCAGACTTTTTCAGGAGTGCTCGAGATATAGGTTACGTATACGAATTTCGGCTTATCCATGCTTTGTCTCCTCGAGGATTCTTTTCAGATCATGTAGTGCGCCCAGGCGGTGCCGCTCGTACTCGCCGATCCAGCGGGCATAGATCTCATGGATCGGCAGCGGATTCAGGTAGTGCAGCTTCTCGCGCCCACGCCTGACTGTGACCACCAGGTTTGCCCCCTCCAGCAGTCGAAGATGCTTGGTCACCGCCTGGCGTGACATATTCAAATGCCGGCAAAGTTCGCCCAGGGTCTGGCCATTGTTCGCCCTCAGCCGGTCCAGTAGCTTGCGGCGGGTAGCATCGGCCAGCGCTTTGAAAACCTTGTCCACATTCCATGATAGGCAACCAAATGGTTGCATGTCAAGAGGTCGATCCAAAGGCGACATTCAGGGCGCCGATGTCTGCTATAGTCCCTCTCTCTTATGGGGACCTCGCTGAAGATGGCTGTTTGGGCCGCTCTGGCGCTGGCTCTGATCCTCCTGCCTGCGCAGGATGGGGCTGCGCAGACAAACAATGCGGTTCAGCAGCAAAGCTTAGGGGCGTCTTCCGCGAAGACCGTCGAGTATCAGCTCTCGCCGGAGAAGTTCGGAAAGGCCAAAGCGCTCTACGATCTTCGTAACCTGGTGAGCATGGTCAGCAGCTTTTATCCACCTATCTTGATGTTGCTCTTGCTGGAACTGGGTGTAGCCGCGCGCTACCGCGATTGGTCGGAGGCGATAGCGAAACGGCACTTCTTCCAGGCATTCGTCTTTGTAGGATTGGTCTTTGCATCGTTGATGATCATCAGCCTGCCGCTGAGAGCCTGGCAGCACTCGGTAGCTTTGCGCTTTGGGCTCTCGGTCCAGGGATGGAGCTCGTGGCTGGGCGATCTTCTTAAGTGGGAAGGCATTTCGCTGGCTATCGCAGTCATGGTGGTATCGGGCGTGATGCGTCTCATTCGCAAGAGCCGGCGGCGCTGGTGGTTCTATGCCTGGCTGATCTCGGCGCCGCTGTTACTGCTGTTTGTTTTTCTCGCTCCCATCGTGCTCGACCCGCTCTTCAACAAGTTTGAGCCATTAGAGAAGAGCCGGCCCGAACTGGTTCGAGCGCTGGAAAAAGTCAGCGAACGTGGCGGACTGCACATTCCGCCCGAGCGTATGTTTCTGATGAAGGCCAGCGAGAAAGTCACGGTGCCTAATGCCTATGTCACTGGCTTTGGAGCCTCCAAGCGGGTCGTGGTTTGGGACACGACGCTTCGCAACGCTACCACGGAGGAAACACTATTCGTCTTTGGGCACGAGATGGGACACTACGTGCTGCATCACATCGCGATCGGCATCATCTCAGCTATTGCGGCATCATTTGTTGGATTCTATTTGCTCTATCGTCTTGGCGGCTGGGCGCTGAACCGTTGGCAGCAGCGCTGGCAGTTGCGCAGTCTGAGCGACTGGGCCGCGATTCCGCTGTTGATGCTGATCGCCTGGATGTTGAGCCTCGCTTCAGACCCTATCAGCAACGCGATCAGCCGCCAGCTGGAGCACAATGCCGATACATACGCGCTGGAAGTCACCCACGGCATCAATCCAGATGCAGCGGAGGCGGGCGCGCATGCTTTTCAACTGTTGGGAGAACTAAGCCTGGATTATCCGTATCCGAGCAAGCTGGTCATTTTCTGCTGCTACGATCATCCGCCCATCGCAGATCGAGTGCGCTTTGCCCACGACTATGATCCTTGGGCAAGGGGAGAGCGTCCTAAGTATGTAAGGTAGATGTCCCGAGAAACCGACCAGGACGACTCTGGACTCGTGTATTTTGGAGGCGCGGGTGAGAAGATGTTACGCCAGCCTGCCCCCATTCCTGCATGTGCGCCCCTTCTCACTGCTCGATCTTCGTCCCCAACCCCGCATACAAATAGTTCTCCCCATACGCCTTCTTCAATCGCGCGAACGCCGGTTCACCTGTGCAATGGCCAGCCGCAATCCTCTGCACCTTCCACTTCGTCTTTAAATTTTCCACCAGCACATCAATCTCTTCTACCGGCGTCGTCACCAGGTGCAATCCCCCGAACACAACCTCCGTTCTCGGATCGACCGCGCTTGCCGCTTCCAGAATCGCTTCAATCCCCGCGTGCGAGCACCCATCCACGAGCAGCAATCCGTTCGGTCTCTTGATCGCCAGCGTCAATTCCGGCAGCTCCAGTGTCCCTTTCTTCTGCGAAACTGTCCGCACCAGGAAGATCCCCGGCGATACTTCCGTCAATCGATCCACCAACACAAAATTCCCCGTGTCATACAGCTTGCCCCATGCGAAATGTTCTGGATTCGTTCCCCCGAAGTACCGCATCTTCGCGGGCAAGCTCTCATCTGGCCGCAAAAACGTCGCCGGAAACGGCGCTCCCCCAAATCCATTCCCCCCATCCGCGGGCACATACACAGTAACGTTCGGATTCACCTTCAGCACGTATCTCAGCCCCGTCGTGTGGTCTGCGTGCCGATGCGAGATCACTACAAAATCCAGTTTCGTCAGGTCTACGCCCAGTGCCTTCACGTTGTGTTCAAAAATCGTGGCATCATTCCCCGTGTCGAACAAAATTCGCTTTCCGTCGTGCTCCACAAAAGCGGAAAATCCCCAATCCTTCGTCAGTTCCTTCGATTCCCCGAACGCATCGTAGAGGATCGTCACTCTATCCTGTGCCCGGCAGGGAACTGCCGCCACACACACCAGCAGAAACGTCAAAATCCTCAAAGCGTGGATTCGCAATGAACACCTCCAACCGGAATTTCAGAGTTACTATAACAAGCGGGATGCCGATAGCTGCTGCTAGCAGGCGATAGCACTCCAAATCCCCCACAGAAGGGTCGGCCTGACAGTAGCGCCGCCACCGAGAAGTGACAATCTTCGGGAGAGCGTCCTAAATATGTGCAGTAGATGTCACGAGAGACCGACCAGGATGGCTCTGGACTCGTGTATTTTGGAGGCGCGGGTGAGAATCGAACTCACGCATAAAGGTTTTGCAGACCTCTCCCTTACCACTTGGGTACCGCGCCCCTGACCGCAAACGATGCCGCAAAGGCGATGCGGCTGCAAAAATTCAGCTCACCACTCCTAAAACTACAAGACCCGCTGCCGCGGGTCAGCCTCGAGAATCCTGGACTCAAGCTAGATCAATGGAGCGGGAGACGGGGATCGAACCCGCGACTTCGACCTTGGCAAGGTCGCACTCTACCGCTGAGTTACTCCCGCTCGAACCCTTCTATTATAGCGGAGCGAGAGCCACGCTCCAAACATGTGCCCAGCGAGAATAGGGAACAGTCAGCGGGTCTGGCGGCCGCTCATTTCCTCGGGAGTGATGCGGAAAATGGCTTCAATGTTGGCCCGGCCCCAGGCATCGGTCCAGGTGCGGCTGATGGCAGGAGAAAGTTCAGGATTGCGCTCGCTGATCAGCTTCATGGCATGCTGCTTCTCCAGGTCGGTCTTGAGGCGCTCGGCTTTGCCGGTGACGATGACGCTGCGCCAGTGAGCGACGTCCTGGACCTCTTCCACCTGCAGGCACACTTCAGGGTTAGAGGTGATGTATTCCGTCTTCATGCCTTCGGTGGTATAGAGAAAAATGTCAGGCTCTTTGTAGGCGTAGTGCACAGGCAGCACGTAGGGACGTCCGTTGCGAGAGCAGCCCAGGTGCCCGAAGCCGGATTTCACCAGCAGCGCCACCATGTCCTTTTTTCCCATCTCATCGATATCGATCACGTTCATGCACCTCGTTCACGGAATACAGCTTTATCCCTGCCGCTCTGCTTGGCTTCGTACATCACACTATCGGCGAGGGTGATCATCTCCTCAGCATACGCCATGGGAGCAGCCAGGGTGACGGCGCCGATGCTGGAGCTGATGGGCCATTTCTTCTCCCGCGCCATTTCGCGCAGGCGCTGCTGAACCTTACCGACCGCGGCCCGCGCCGCATCCGCGCCGGTCTCCGGCAGCAGCATCATGAACTCATCGCCGCCGATGCGCGCCACTACATCCACATTGCGGACGCCGGTGACCAGAGTGCGCGCCACCTCGCGCAACAGCGCATCGCCGACCTCATGCCCCTGCAGGTCATTCACGTCTTTGAAGTGATCCAGGTCAATATACACAAGCGTGAAAGGGCGGGGAAGGCGGCGAGCGCGGCCGGCCTCCAGATCCAGCGATTCGGTGAAGGCGCGGCGGTTGAGCAGGCCGGTCAACAGATCGTGCCGCGAGTGATGCTGTTCCTCCGCGTACAGAGTCCTGACCTGCGCAAGAATGAAGGTGACAAACAGGAACATGGCGGCGTTCATAAGCAGGTCCCAGAGCGCGACCTGATTGCCGCGCAGCAGGCCGCGATGCTGCCAGTCGAAGATGAACATGGCCAGGGTGGCGAGCAGCGCAGTCCACAAGCCGGCGCGGGCGGAGATGAACCAGCAGGAGAAGGAGACGGGAATCACAAAGAGGATGGAGAAGGCGAATTCCGGGCCCACCTGAAAACGCAGCGCGGTGATGATGGCAAACGGGACCACGGTGCCGATGGCTCGCAGCCACAGCGGACGGCGGCCGACTGCGCCGGTGATGTTGGTCCTGGGGGAGAGCCGGCGTTCCGTCTGTACTTTCTGCGGCGTCAAGGGCGCTTCGATCCGGGCTTCTGTGCCTGCAGATTCACGCGGTTGGTGATCTCATTGCGCACCTCCCACAGCGGCTTGTAGAAGGAGTGGCTGAGGCGCTGATGCAGTATCTCAACCATCACGCCCGAGGTGCCGATGACACCGCCACCGATGATGCGCTCGGCCAGCTTGAGGTGGTGGTAGCGAAAGAGTTGCACGCGCTCGTCGAAATCGAGCAGGCACTCGGCGGTATCGTGCAGGCCGGGGAATTCGCGGTAGCGACGATACATTTCTTCAGGGGAAATGTGCGCTTTGCCGAGCTGGCCAAAAAAAGCATCTCCCAGCCGTGGGCCCATGTGCAGCAGACCAAGAAAGCCGGGGGAGTCGAGCCCGCTGCCGTGTCCCAGGCCGGCACGGATGACGTGGTAGTCGTAGGGGGTAAGCGTCTCGAGCACGTGCAGCAGCGAGATGGTAGGGTCGATCAGCATGCCGGCGCGCCGCATGAGATGGCAGGCTTCGTTGAACTCAGCTCTAGTGATGCAGACCCGGGCGCGCTCCAACTCGTGCAGAGCGCCCTTGAGCATGATCTCGGTGCTCTGATGCACGACCTGGAACGTCATCTCATCGGGATGGCGAAGCTCTTGAACTTTCTTCTGCAGAGAGAGCAGTTCTTCGGTCCGCAGATAGCGCTCGTAATCCGTGGGCGCGGTACCGGGCAGGATCGGCTTGGCCAGCTCGCGATCGGGCAGCGGGTTGGTGGTCTTTTTCTGCCTCTGTATCTTCTTCATAGCGTCAGAGTCAGCTCTCTGTCTTCGCTCCACGCCATTGCGGGTCCTGCAGCGCCGAAACCACCATACCGTCGCGCATGTGGATGATACGGTCAGCGATGCGCGCGGCCTCGGGATTATGAGTGATCATGAGCACCGTCTGCCCCAGCTCCTGGTTCGATTGGCGCAGCATCTTCAGCACGGCATCTGAGTTTTCCGAATCGAGGTTCCCGGTGGGCTCATCGGCCAGCACGATGGCGGGCTTGTTGATGAGGGCGCGCGCCAGCGCGACCCGCTGCTGCTCGCCCCCCGACATCTCTGCCGGGCGATGGCCGAGACGGCCGGCGATGCCCAGCAGCCGGGTGATCTTCTCCTCGTAGTCGCGGTCAACGCCGTTGACCGCCGCGATCTCGCGCGCGATCTGGATGTTGCCCGCGGCATCGAGCGTGGGCAGCAGGTTGAATTTCTGGAAGACAAACCCGATGCGACGCCGGCGCAGGCGCGTGCGTTCAGCGTCTGTCAGACGGGAAAAATCCGCATCTTCAATGATGACGCGGCCCGAGCTGGGGCCGGTGAGGCCGCCGAGAATGTAGAAGAGAGTCGACTTGCCGCTGCCCGAAGGGCCCACGATGCTGACGAATTCACCGCGCTCCACCTGGAGCGAGACCCCGCGCAGCGCCGGCACCTCCAGGCGGCCGATGCGGTACACCTTGGTGACATTTTCCGCCTGAATGATCGCGCCCATGACAGAACCTTCGAGTTTACAGGAGTCACCAGCCGGGAACCAGCAAGCGAGTCGCGACCGCTGGGCCTTCGGCGGGCACACATCTATGCCGGAAAGCACTTACAATAGCGGCGTCAGACTTCCGGCCGCCGGATGAAGGGCTCCCGGGAAAAGGCGGTTTCTATGGCAAACCAAGTCAGAGCGGTCCCTGAAGGCTATGAAGGCGCTTCACCCTACCTGTGTGTGAAGGGCGCGGCCCGGGCGCTGGAGTTCTACAAGAAGGCCTTTGGCGCGCAAGAGATCATGTGCCTTGCCGAGCCCAGCGGCCGCGTGGGCCATGCCGAGATCAGGGTCGGCAAGGCCATCATCATGCTCTCCGATGAGTACCCGGAAATGGGGATCCTGAGTCCCACCTCACTGCACGGCACGCCGGTGAGTATCCATCTTTATGTGGAAGATGTGGATGCGCGCGTGAGGCAGGCCGAGGCGGCGGGCGCTAGGGTCATCAAGCCGGTGGCGGACCAGTTTTACGGCGACCGCACCGGCAAGGTGCTCGATCCCTTTGGCCACGTCTGGCACTTCGCCACGCGCAAGCAGGAGATCTCGCCCCAGGAGATGCAGCAGCGCTTTACCGCCATGATGCAGCAGCCCAAAGGCGCCTGAGCCGCCCTCAGGAAGCTGCCGTCATCTGCCCCGCGGATTTTGCCGCGTAAGCCGGCGCCGGCAGCACTGCCTTCCTCGGCCCGCGCTTGCGGATGAGCAGCACACGGATGCGCTCCAGCAGCTCCACCGGCTCGCACATGCCCTTGGGAAGAAAGACGTTGGCTACCGTCTCGCGCTCGCAGAACTTCACCTTGCTCGAAAAGAGGATCGCCGGTGTGCTGGGCGAGAGGGCCTTGGCTTTCTCGATCAGCGTCGCCCCGTCGAGATCAGGCAGCATGAGATCGGCAAGGACTAGGTCCACGTTGCCGCGTTTGAATAGCTCCCAGGCCTCCACGCCGCTGGTGGTGGCCAGCACGCGGTAACCGCGCGTCTCCAGGATCACCTTGCGGATGGAGAGAAATTGCTCGTTGTGGTCCACGCACAGAATGGTCTTCTTCGGTTTCATCTTTCATCCCCGCGCCAACCGCCCCGCTCCCGGCTGCCATCCACAAGCCAGCCTGGGGCGAATCGGCCCGCCAACGTCTGCAGCACACTCTTGATTGAAACGATTCCGAAGCCAGGGCGACGCTTTGTCCGGAATCAAAAACGCAGTCCCGATGCTACGGGAATCTTCATCGAACTGACAAGTAACCGAAACATTAATAATATTTTTTTGTTTGCAATTTTCTGCGGCGCGTGGGCGCGGGCGCGACCCGCATGAACATTGAGCGAGGGCCGTTCTCGCCGCGCCAGACCTTACGGCGATACCGTGTTACAGGACCTCTTCCATAAGATAAATTTACAAACTTGTAACCGTTGCACCGTTTTCGCTGCTACGATTTCTTAGTCGCCGTATTCCTGGTTTGCTCCCGCGGAAGCGCATGGGGTCCGGTGATCCTCCCGGTCTTCAAAACCGGCGGGAGGCGGGTTTCCCCGTCTCCGGTGCGTTCGACTCGCACACGCTTCCGCCATTATTTCCGGCTGAGGCGCCCGTGCCGGCATTCGCAGCTGTGCTAGAATGCCCGCCTGCTTCAGCTCTCGGCATGCTGCGGCCATGAGTGAATCGCCTTCCTCCCACGCTTCAGGACCGGGCCGCCTGATCCGCCCTTCAACCCAGGCAAGTCAGACTGGCTGGATGCGCTGGCTCCCGGGCGTCCGCATTCTGCGGGAGTACCAGGCGTCGTGGCTGCGGCATGACCTGGTCGCCGGCCTGGTCATGACCACCATGCTCGTACCGGTCGGCATCGCCTATGCGGAGGCCTCCGGCGTGCCCGGCATCAACGGACTATACGCCACCATCGTCCCCCTGCTTGCCTACGCTCTGTTCGGCCCGAGCCGCATTTTGATCCTGGGCCCGGATTCGGCGCTGGCGCCGGTGATCCTCACCGTCGTCGTGCCGCTCTCGGCGGGTGATCCGCAGCGCGCGGTCGCGCTCGCCGGGTTGATGGCCTTACTCTCCGGCGCAGTGTGCGTCGCGGCAGGTCTGGCGCGTCTGGGCTTCATCACTGAGCTGCTCTCCAAGCCCATCCGCTATGGATACATGAACGGCATCGCGCTGACCGTGATCCTCAGCCAGACGCCCAAGCTCTTCGGCTTCTCCGTCAAGGCCAGCGGCCCTGTGCGCCAGGCGCTGGGAATCATGGAAAAGGTCCTGGCGGGCAATACAAACGCTATGACGCTCGCCATCGGTGTCGGCGCCCTCGCTCTCATCCTGTTGCTCAAGCGCTGGCCGCGTGTTCCAGGTATTTTGCTCGCGGTAGTCGGGGCAACGGTCGTAGTGGCGCTCTTTGACCTGGCAAGCCGCAGCGGCGTCTCTGTGCTCGGGCCTCTGCCGGAGGGATTGCCTTCACTGCGGCTGCCTTTCGTGCGCGTGGATGAGCTGACGCCCATCCTGATGGGAAGCCTCGCGGTCGCTCTCGTCTCTTTTGCCGATACCAGCGTGCTTTCTCGCTCCTATGCGGCGCGGCTGCGCACCCCGGTCGATCCCAACCAGGAGATGGTGGGCCTCGGAGTGGCCAACCTGGCCGCCGCTTTTTTTCAGGGATTTCCCATCAGCAGCAGCTCTTCGCGCACTCCGGTGGCGGAAGCGGCCGGCGCGCGCACTCAGCTCACCGGCGTGGTAGGTGCCATCGCCATCGCGCTGCTGCTGCTGTTTGCACCGTGGCTGCTGCAGCATCTGCCGCAGACCGCGCTGGCCGCCGTGGTCATCGCTTCAGCCATCGGCCTCATCGAAGTTTCAGACCTGCGGCGTATCTATCGCATCCAGCGCTGGGAGTTCTGGCTCTCCATGGTCTGTTTCGCCGGAGTGGCGGTGCTGGGCGCTGTCCCCGGCATCGCGCTCGCCATCGTGATCGCCGTCATCGAGTTCCTCTGGGATGGCTGGCGGCCGCATTCCGCCGTGCTTGGCCGCGTGGAAAGCGTCAAGGGCTATCACGACATCACTCGCTATCCCGAGGCGCAGTTGGTTCCCGGCCTGGTGCTCTTTCGCTGGGATGCGCCGCTCTTCTTCGCCAATGCCGAGCTCTTCCACGAGCGCGTGCTCGATGCGGTGGGGAGCTCACCCACGCCGGTTCGCTGGCTGGTGGTCGCAGCCGAGCCGGTCACCAGCGTCGATGTTACTGCCGCCGATGCCGTTTGCGAACTGGATGACGCGCTGCACGCTGCCGGCATCGAGTTGTTTTTCGCCGAGATGAAAGACCCGGTGAAAGACAAGCTGAAACGCTTCGGCCTCTTCACCCGCTTCGGCGAGCGGCCTTTCTTCGCCACCCTCGGCGAAGCCGTGCACGCTTATCGCGTGGCATACTCCGGCGGGCCCGTTGACTGAGGTTTTTTCGGAAGACAAAGACTCAGAAGCGCCAGACGTAGCCTGTGGAGACCTGAAAGTTCCCCTGCGTCACTATGTACTGGTTCGAAAGCACGCTGCCCAGGGGATCGACCACCCGGTCTGGGTGATCGGCCAGATAGCGGACCAGCGTTGTTCCCAGGTCCACCCGCAGCGTCGAGTTGCGGTTGGGATAGACCTCCACAATGCCGCCCAGGTCCGCGGCGAATCGCGTCAGGTCCGTGGGCTTGTACACGCCGCCGCCGGGCATCGCATTCTCGTAATAGATGAAGCCCGGCCTTACTTTGCCGTAGAGTCCCCAGCGTTCCCAGCGCTGCCCCCACTTGATTCCATACAGTCCCTCGAGCATGGGCTTGCTGCCACCCTGCCCCGGCAGCAGACTGGTTGTGCTGTCGAAGCCGAAGTGCCGCGTGAAGTTGAAGTTGAAGTTGAAACCCACACCGGAGTTGTACTGGCGGCAGCCGTGACCGGTGCATCCCGGGCTCAGCACCGGCAGATTCACTGCCGTGTACTGCGTCCCGATCTCCCAGTGATAGTAAGCAGGCTGCTCTGTGGCTTGCTTCACTGGCTCCGGTTTGCTGCTCGCGATGAAGTCGTTCTCATTCTGCGGCAGCATCCACGGCAGCTTGCCGGCGAACAGTGCCGCAAAGCCGCGGCTGGGCTCCAGCGCCGAGCGCAGGATCCGCCCGCCGAAAATGTGGTGCTTGATGGCGATCGGCGTCACGATGTATTTGTCGATCGTGTCTTCTCCCAGCACCCAGGCCAATCCGACCGTCGGCGTAATGATGAAGTCCGTCCAGCCCGTATTGTTGGTCGGCGGCTTGGGGTACTTGGGATTGTTCAGACACGACAGATACCGGCCGCAATAAGGCACATAGGTGTAGCCGCCCTGGTTCCCGATATTGGTCTCGCTCATCGGCCCGATCTCCGACTGCGTGGACCAGGCGGCCGCCCAGGCGAGAGCTTTCAGCCGGCTCATCCAGTAGCGCGAGTTCTTCCCGATAGCTACCTGGCTGTTGGGGCTGTTGATCAGGAAGTTCCGCGCGAACACTGCTCCTTCCAGCGGATGGCCGACATCATTCACCACGAAGTCATCGCCATCGCCCCAGCGTGACATGTTGTAATCCTTGTAAGAAGCGAACCAGTCATGGAAGAACGGCTTGTGTGCCAGCAGGTAGCGGATGTACGGGTCCCAGGCCGCGCGCCACAGCTCAAAGAAGCTGGTCACCGTGAACGACTGGACCATCGCGCCTCTTAGATTGAATTTCTGGGGTTCTTGCGTTGGCACTGCTACCACAGCGATAGGCAAGGAGGCTGTGCTGGTCTCGCGGCTGCTGGATTCCTTCTCAGCGGCGCGCCCGTCTGCCGCTGCTCCATCGGCCGGCGCAAGCGGCAGCTCGCCTTCGCCCACATGAAATAACGGTTCAGTAGAGTCAAGACCGGAGACTGACTCGTCGGGGACAAAGCCCTTGACTGCCGTCTGCCCCTTCAGTTCAGCCTGCGCAGCCACGAGCATCAGCGGCAACAGCAGCAGCCATCTCGCAGGCACATGGAACGGAGCAAGGTTCCGCGACTTCATGAAGAGCAAAGATAGCACCTAGATACCGTCGCTTCACGTATTCCAACGGGACCCGCCGAAGGTCTGATGCGGGAAGGTTCGCGCCTCACCGCGGCCCGGCTGACTCTTGATTTGCGTGCTGGCCAGTCATTTGCTATCTTGTTTGGCCTCAGCATGCGATCCTTCTTCTTAGCTATCTTAAAAAGACCGCGCCAAAGGCTGCACTGGCAGAACTGACAGTTCGAGGGTGGGGATGCATCTCGTTATCATTGAGTCAACCATAGGTTTGTGAACATGCCACTTGGCGCCGGGCAAACGGGCCCGGAGCCAGCAACGAACGGGGAAGCTGTTATGAAGAAAAAGATGAGAGTTCGGCCAGGAACATTTCTGAAAGTTGCGCGTGCCTCTGTCGCTGTCTTATGTGCGGCATTGCTCTTGCCGGGAGATATGACGCTGCTGGCGCAGACCCAGCCCGCCGCCTCCCAGGATCAGGCGGCCAAGATTCCTCCCGACCAGCTCGATTCTCTTGTCGCACCCATCGCGCTCTATCCCGATCCGCTGCTGGCGCAGACGCTGGCGGCCTCGACCTATCCCCTCGAGATCATCCAGCTGCAGCAGTGGCTGGAAAAGAACAAGAATCTCAAGGACAAGGCTCTCGCCGACGCCGTCGCCAAGCAGCCCTGGGACCCCGCCGTTCAGTCCATGGCTGGACTTCCGGATGTAGTCAAGCGCCTGGCCGATGACGTCCAGTGGACCACCGATCTGGGCAACGCCTTTCTGGCCCAGCAGAGCGATGTGATGGATGCCGTCCAGCGCATGCGCAAGAAGGCCCAGGGCACCGGCAATCTGAAATCGAACGAGCAGCAGAAGGTAGAGACCAAGGTCGTCGAGAAAGAGACCGTCATCGTGGTGGAGCAGACCAATCCACAGGTCGTCTACGTGCCGTCTTACAATCCGACCGTGGTTTATGGCGCCCCGGTCTATCCTTATCCTCCCATCTATTATCCGCCGCCGGGCTACTACGCAGCCGGCATGGCCATCTCCTTCGGCGTGGGCGTGGCCATGGGGGCCATGTGGAGCGGCGGCTGGGGCTATGGCTGCGGCTGGGGTGGCAACAACGACATCACCATCAACAACAACAACAGCTTTAACCGCAACTCCAATGTGAATCGCGAGCGCAATACCGGAGACCGTGGCGGAAACCGCGGTGATCGCGGTGGCGGAGATCGAGGCGGGAATCGTGGCGGCGATCGCGGTGGCAACCGCGGAGGCGGCGCCGGCGGGGGCAATTGGCAGCATAATCCCTCGCATCGCGGCGGCGCTCCCTATGGAGACCGCGGTACCGCCAACAAGTTCGGCGGCACCACACGCGGCGATTCTCTTTCCAACCGCCAGTCGAGTGCCCGTCAGCAGGTCGGCAGGCAGGGTGGCAATCTGCCCAGCAATCGGGCTGGCGGTGCCGCTAATCGTGGCGGCGCTGGAGTGAGCGACCGCTCGGCTGGCGGAAATCGCGGCGGCGCGGGTGACCGCTCCGCAGGCGGTGCTGGCGGTCGAGGTGGTAGCCGCGGCGGCGATAGCATCGGCAGCCGCGACGTATCCCGCGGAGGCGGCGGAAACCGCGACGCGATGGGAGGCGGCTCGCGCGGCTCCAGCGGCTTCAGTGGCTCGAGCGCGCGCAGCAGCAGCAATCGCGGCTCCTCGAGCATGGGCTCCCGCGGCGGTGGTGGGGGTCGCAGCGGCGGCGGACGGCGCCGATAGCCGGATACATCGCACAGAACAGAATCACAGGAGTACATAAGATGAGACCAGCTTCGATGACAGAAACTCTAGCCCGTCGTGCGCGGAGAGTGAGCGCGATCGCTGCAGTCTGCCTCTCTGCGCTGGCACTGGTTGTCGCACAACAGGCGCCTGCCAAGAAATCGTCGGCGCCTGCCCCGGCCCCGAGCCAGATGACCTTCGCCTCTGCCCAGGCAGCGGCCGATGCGCTCATCGCTGCCGCCGGCAACTACGACCCAGCGACTCTCACGAAGATCTTCGGCCCTGACGGCAAAGACATCGTCGAGACCGGCGAGCCTGCCCGGGAAAAGCAGCGTGCGGCCGAATTCGCGGCCAAGGCCGGCGAAAAGACCGTCGTCTCTGCTGACCCGAAAAACCCCAACCGTGCCACGCTGGTGATCGGCAACGACGATTGGCCCTTCCCCGTTCCCATCGTGAAGCGCAGCGGCAAGTGGCTCTTTGACTCCAAGGCGGGCGTGCGCGAGCTGCTCTACCGCCGCATCGGCTCGAATGAGCTCGATGCCATCTCCATCTGCCGCGGTTACGTGGACGCGCAGTATGACTACGCCTTCCAGAAGCGCCAGGACTACGCCGTGAACCAGTACGCACAGCGCATCGTCAGTACTCCCGGCACACAGGATGGTTTAGCCTGGCAAAACCCCGATGGGACCTGGGGCGGCCCCGTGGGTGAGAACGTGGCCAAGGCCATCGAGCAGGGATACAGCAAACGCACCGAGCCCTATCACGGTTACTTCTTCAAGATCCTCAAAGGGCAGGGACCGGCTGCTCCCCTGGGCGCCATGGACTACATGGTGAAAGGCCTCATGATCGGCGGCTTCGCTCTGGTCGCCGCCCCCGCCGAGTATCGCGTGAGCGGCGTCAAGACCTTCATCGTAAGCAACGATGGCGTGGTCTTCGAAAAGGACCTGGGGCCGCAGACGCTCGAAGAGTTCCAGAAGATGGAACGCTTCAACCCGGATAAGTCCTGGACACCCGTCATGGAGGATGACGACGACTAGAAGAGCCGCGGCCTATGCACCGTGATGGCCGGCGATCCGCAGATAAACGGCAGTGCATCTCTTCGCGACAGCCTTGGCGAGCGTGGTCTTTCCGGTTCCGGGTGATCCTCAAACGCGATTAGCAAATGATGCTCCTCAAGTTTTTGATTGTGCAGGGAAGCCGTGTGAGCCTGATTTGGGAACTTGAACGACCATTCCCGCACCAATACGCATTATCCCGCCAGGGTTTTTCATGAAGCATTTTCTCACCGCCAATTCACAGTGAGTGCGTAGACTTCCTGTGTGCCGATGTCACGGGTGGTGAGCACGGAGCCGTCTGGGGCTGCGTTCAGCTGCACGCCGATGTATGGGTCGTTGACCAGCCGCAGATCTTTCAGGCTAGTGATCGTCTCAATGGCACGATCAGCAAATCGCACACGCATGGCCTTCGGATCGCTGCCGCCGGTCGAATAATACAGATATTTGAAATCAGGCGACACCGCCCAGCTCGGCGACCCCTCCGGGCTCGCCGCAAGATCGGAGAGCTTACCGGTCTTGATGTTGAGGAGCAGAAACTTTGTAAAATCTTCGGTAGCCGCTACAACCGTGTCTTGCGTAACAAACCACGGCCCGATCAAGCCTTCAGAGCCGGGAACATGAGAGACCTTCCCATCACGCACGTCAGCGATTCCCACTGCCCAAAACCCTTTTTCTCCCCATTGCTTACCAGGCACAGGAAGAATGAGCGCCAGGAGATTGCCATCCGGCGACCAGGAAGCACCCCAGCCGTTCCCCGAAAATCTCCTGGGCGTCCCGCCGTTCATGCTTACTATGTAGGTGGAGCCATCAGGCGTGCTGAAGGCAACCTGGCTCCCATCGGGAGAGATCACCGCAAACGTGGCCTCCATGGGCGGATAAGTCAACTGCTGCCGGTCGCTGCCATCACTGCGGCTGCGCCACAGGTTGTGCTCCGAATAGGATGTGTATGCCATCCATTTGCCATCGCGGGAGAAAGTAGGGGAGAAGGCGGAGATGCCGCCAAGATACGGAAGAAACTGGCGCGAAATTGGGTCGTAGCGGACCAGTTCACCTCTGCGGTGCGTGCCGATCGCGAAGATCTTCTTGCCATCCCGGCCTGGGACGGCATCATCGTAGGAGAGAGGCCCGTTGCTAAGCCGGACCGGCGCCGCCGTTCTGTGCCAGAAGGATGACCGCGCCGGGAGGGCCCAGAGGTCAGACCGGCCTTCCCGTTTACCCAGAAAGAGCAGATAGCCTCCGTCCAGCGCCCATTTCGCACAGCAGATCTGACCGGGCAAGTCCCCTTCTCCGGCGTGCAAGATCTGGCGCAATCCGCTCCCGTCAGCGTTCGCCTGGTAGATGCGGTCCCACTGAAATAATTCGATCGTACTAAAAACTATGTGCTTTCCGTCGGGTGAGACCCGCGGCCGCAGCGCATAGTTTTGGGGGGCTTCGGCCAGCTTACGGGGTTCTGACCCATCCTTCGCTGCCGAATAAATGGCTGAGCCCAATGTATAAATGACTCGCCCGTCGGGAAAGAGGCCGGCATCGGTTGCCTGAATGTCACCGAGCCGGCGAGCCTCCCCGGCTGGAAGAGGAAGTGACCACAGTGGGTTTTGGATCGCAGAACCAGCGCTGACAAGTAGTGCCGAACCATCGGCGGTGATTCCGTTGATGACGGGAGACAACAGATTGGTTGCGACCTGCGCCGTGTCTCCGCCTTCGACTGAGACTTGCGCGATCTTCTGGCTCCCGGTAACGCCCTCGTTAAAGTAAACTCGTGTACCATCGGTCTGCACCCCACCCAGTTTGGCTTCACCGTCGTTTGTGAGCTGGGTAGCGGATTCTACGACCGGGACCGCCGGAGCCTGCCACTGCCATACGGCGACCGCCGCAAGTATTGCAACTGCGATTCTCGCAGCGATGACTCGCGCGCGTCGCCTACGCGACTCTGCCGGTGTCATGCTGCTGGTCGCAGCGCTGCCCGAATCCGACAACGCCTCCAGTGCGAATGCCAGGTCGCTGGCTGACTGAAAACGCTGTTCCGGACTCTTTTCCAGGCAGCGCTGCACCACCCGTTGCAGCGCTGGAGAGACGGTCTGCCCAGCCTGCGTGATCGCTGGCGGATCTTCGTTCATGATGGCGGCCATCGTCTCCGCCGATGTCGGCTTATGGAAGGCCCGCTTTCCGCTGAGCATTTCGTAGAGGACTGCACCGAAAGCAAAAATGTCACTGCGATGATCTGCGTGTTGCCCGCGCACTTGCTCCGGCGACATATAGCCTACGGTGCCCATGACAACACCGGGATCAGTCCCGCCGTTGAGGGTTGGGGCGCTGGTCTCTACAGGCGCCGCAGCGTCTGCCATCTTGGCAAGGCCGAAATCAAGGATCTTGGCGCGACCGTCCTTTGTCACGAACAGGTTCGCGGGCTTCAAGTCCCGGTGAACAACACCTTTGTCGTGCGCAGCCGCTAGGCCTTTCGCTATCTGAACTCCGTACTCAACGGTCTTGCGCTGGGGCAGCGCGCCTTCACTCAAGCGTTGCCGCAAAGTTAGTCCGTCCAAGAGTTCGGAAACCAGATAATGGACCCCGTCCTGCACCCCCACATCGTAGATTGCCAGAAGATTGGGATGATTGAGAGCGCTCAGCACGCGCGCTTCCTGCTCGAACCGCTGTGAGCGGTCGGCATCCTCGGCTAGGTATTGCGGCAGAATCTTCACCGCGACTTCTCGCCCCAGCCGCGTATCCCGCGCCCGATACACCTCGCCCATGCCGCCCGTACCGAGCGGCGCAATGATTTGGTAGGGGCCCAGCCTTCTGCCCACAGCCATCGGCATAGCACCGGATTATCTCACTTTAGCTAGGTTCGCAAAGAACCCACCAGCTTGGCCAGCACCTCCCAATGTCCTTGGATGCGGTATCGACCGACCAAGTCGAATCTGGATCGCATAGTGTCGCGAAACTCCAAGCGCCGTGCCAATCGCTGAATTTCTCATGCCACGTAGCAACGGCTGGATCTTGCTCAAGTAGAACTCTCGATCCATCCAAGCAGGTAGAGTTTCGGGTTGCCAAGTCTTTTCAGCAGCTGCATGGCGACGCTGCGCTTGTGCACGGCGTGCGCGATTCTTGAGATTGAGCAGTAAGTCGTCCAACTCGCGCAGCTTCGTTGAATCTTTCCGTTGCAAGTCTCGCGGCACATGTCGCACCGTGATGGACGGCGGGTGACCATACTATCTATTTAGTAAATAGTCGGTCCCGCTCGAAAGAAAAATTGCCTCTCAACCACCACACAGTTGACAGTCAAGATAACCAAGTAGTAATTTCATCTGCAAGCTGTTGAAAACACACAGAATTTTCTTCCCCTCCGCCTTTCATAGTTACCCCTATGGAGTTGATATTCTAAACTTAAGGGGAGAAGAACCATTTTTCTCCTCCCGTTTGGGAGAAACTTGGCAGAAATGGCTGCAGACATTCTGCCCGACGTCCCACTCCGGTACGAGGACACAGTCCCAGGTAGACGGGGCCT